>OHIN01001690.1_pt1 | contig 10830 bp, 10 predicted proteins | sample 1568261 | NCBI WGS metagenome assembly OHIN01 (sample SAMEA3879578, study PRJEB24766) | human gut metagenome | biome: human-associated habitat; feature: feces | place: USA | collected 1985/1987
TTGGAAAGGGCTTCACGGACGATGGCGATCAAACAGTATTTCAACTCCAGCGGCATGGCGCCGCAGTCGTATTGCAGGCTGATCGGACAGAAGGTAAAGCCGCGGCACAGGGTTTCCAGCTGAGAGCGAAGATCAATGGATTCCTCATGCAGGTCGTGAACGCTTTCCCGTATACTGTCCATGGCCTGGGATAAGGTGGATTTCAAGGTGTCCAGCTGGGCGTTCAGCTCCGGCTCCTGACGGTGGACCGCCTTGAGCGCTCCAAGCTGCAAAATGGAGCGGGAAAGAAGATGCCCCACGCTGTCATGGATTTCCCGGGCGATCCGGTTGCGCTCGTTTAAGGTGGCAACCCGGATTTCGTAATCCTGCTTTTCCAGAAGCTCCTTGTTCTTTTGCTCCAAATGGAGGGAAATCTCTTTGGCATTATCGGTCAGGTTCTTATAGTCCCGGCGGGAGCGGCTTAAGGCCAGAGTCCGCAGCTTCAGCAGAGCGGAAAGGCCGGTATATAGGAAAAATACGGCCATCGCTAAGGGTGACACCCGCCCAAGCTGAAAAAATACGGCTGACGGAAGAAGCAGATAAACGGTGCGGAAGCAGGGCCTCCATAGGTCATAGGAGAGAAAAGGAATAAAGAGAAAAAATTCCGGCCGCAGGCAGCCGGCAGCTAGAAAGCCGATGGAACTGCAAAAGGAGAATTTTTCCGGGAAATAGCTGTTCAAAGAGGAAAGGCATAAAGCCGCCAATAGAGCTGCCAGGCACCAGGGGGAAAAGGCTTGCAGGGGCAGCAGCAAAACACAGCATAAAAAAAGGATCAGCTTATCCAGAAGCTCGCCCATAAAATGATCTCCTTTCCCCTGTGAAATTTGCCCTTAAGGCGCCAAAGGGAGCGCGGACGAAGCCTTCCGCAGGAGGCTCCGGGCCGTACGCCGCAGGCTCCGGCTTGGCCTCTGCGGTGGGTTTTGCCTTGGCTTGCAGCCGTTCCATTTCCTCCTGTGCGGAATGGAAAGTAGCGTGGGCGTAATAGTTCAGCGTCATTACAATGTTGGCGTGTCCCATGATGTACTGCAATGCCTTGGGGTTCATGCCCGCGTTTGCCATTCTGGTACAGAATGTATGCCGCATGGTGTGCGGCGTCATCACATCGGGCAACGGCTCCTTGTGGCACTTGTTGTACTTCTTGGCAAGGCACTTGAACATGGCGTCATAGTTGACGGCGGTTTTGGGCAGGCCGTCCCGGTTCAGGAACAGGAAGTCCTTATAACCGTCAACCTCAATGCACCTGCCGTCCCTGCGCTTCTTCAACACGCGCTCAAACGCTTCATAGGCGGCTGCGCTCATAGGCACTTGACGGAATCCGCTTTCTGTTTTTGGCGCTTCGATATAGTAGCCGTCCTCGGTGCTTCTCAAAAGCTGGTGGTCTACATTCACAAAGCGCTTCTCAAAATTCAGGTCAGCGGGCGTCAGACCGCAGAGTTCGGAAATACGAAGCCCGGTTTCCAGCAGGATCACCACCTCGTCATAATACTTGGCATAGACGGGATCGTTCTGCATGAAGTCTAAAAGCTCGTTTTCCTGTGTAGGGGTAAGCGGCACCTTTGGTACGGTATCGTCGTTGATAACCTCATTGATCTGGAAGTCAAAGGGATTCTTGCGGAGGCAGTCATCCTGTACGGCCATATAAAAGATGGCTTTCAAGGAACGCTTGCTGTTGCAGATGGTGTTGTAGGCAACGCCCTTTTCCTGCATACGCAAGGCCCATTCTTTCGCGTCGGACAGCTTCACGCTGTCAATGCTGGCCGCGCCCAGCTTATCTTCGGACAGAAGTTTCATCAACTGCTGGCGGCTCTTTTGGGTTCCTTTCCGCACATTCCCGCGCTGCCGGGTGTACTTTTCATAAAGCTGGCACACGGTCATTTTCTTGCCGATGGTGTCTATCCCGTCGTCAAGGTCTTTCTGTATCTGCTTGATCTTCTCGCGCAGGGAAAGACAGGGCCGCTTCCCGGCAGGTACTTTGTCGGTAGGTACTAACTTCCATGAGTAAACAAACTGGGTTTCTCCAAAGGTGTCAATGTATTTGTAAGCGTATCTTCCATCTGATCGCTGGCTCTCTCCAGACTTCAAAAGACGGCCTTTGTTGTCCCGTCTTTTTTCATCTCGTTCTTTTCTTGGCATTTCGTCATGCTCCTTTCCATGACGGAAAGAGCCTTGACACGCTTATAATCTAATTATAACATGCGCAAGGCCCTTTTTCACTATATTGTGTCAAGGGAATCAATAATTTTTTCAAACTGCTTCCGTTTGATCTGGATGCGGTTGCCGTTCAGGATCACCCAGCCAGCGGTGGGGTTTTCCTCGGCAAGCCGACGCAGTTTGTTTTCCCCGATCCGAAAATATTTGGACGCTTCCTCAATGGTGAGCGTGTATTTTTCCCAAATAGGCACATCGTTATTACTCATAACATGGCCCCCTTTCTTTTCAAAACAAAGGTTGTTTTTTGCGAAAGTGGGCAGAAAATAACGGACGGCTGCTGGCACAGCTCCACGGGAATCTCACCCCCGCGTGGTTCTCACGCGGCCCTGCTCGTTGCCTGCGACGCTTCAAACGCTCGGACTACGACGGCAAGGGCGTATCATTGTCCTGTCTGCGCGTCGTCGCCCGCAGGCTGCCACACCTGCTTTACGGCCCGGTAAAATCGCTCCGCTTATCCCAATGAGGGATAGCCTCTTGGCGCACCTGCCGCCCGGCTCGGCGCAGACAGAATGTATCCGTCTGCCCTATGACGCGCCGCCATTGTCCTGCGGGCGTATTTGTCAAGGAGCAAAGGGGCCGCCGGGAAAACAGGCAGGCGGGGAAAGGGAAAGCCGCCTGTCTATGGCCGGGGCCTTAACCGTCAGTCGCCAATGGGACTAACGATGGAATGGATCAGCTTGATTTGCAATCGGCGCTTCATATACTCGTCAATGCAGATATGAGGCTGGCCGCTGCCGTCATAGAGCGTCCGGGTACACAGCTTATTGATATAGCCGTCATAATGCTGCAAGACACGCTCCACGGCTTCGGCGTTACCGGCGCAGGCCGCGTCGATCACAAAATCAGGCAGAGGGCTTTTGCCCTTGTAACTGGATTGCTTCATCCGCGTTTAACCTCCCTCCGGCATGAACGCCATCAATTTTATACGCAAGTCTTTTAGGGTGCTTGTCCTGTGGCGCTGTACTGCGCTGCGGGACATTCCCATCAGGCGGCCGATTTCTTCGTCAGTCAAATCCAGAACAAAGCGGAGAATCAAAATACTCTGCTCGTCTTTTGGCAGGCTGGCAAACGCTTCGGCCACAAGCTCGTTGTCGATATGTAGGTCATAGCCATGCGAACTGAATGTAAAGCTGTCGCATGAATACCGATCTACGGTCGAGAGCTTGTCCCAATCAGCCGGGGAAAGAGCGTCCAGCGACACTTCACGGTCGCGGCGGCACTTCATTTCCCGCAGATAATCTATCGCCTCATGGTACAGAACCAGCTTGCAGTAGCGGTCAAACTGGCCCCATTCACCGTATTTGCGGGGGATCGCTTCCATCTTCTCACCCCCTTTCTATGGGGGATGTGGTGGTTCTCTCCCTTTCCGCCAATAGAGCGAATGGAATCTCTCTGGCTGCCCGCTAAACGCCTCCTTTTTTCACTTTTTTGAAATTTCTTTTTGCGCCGGGAAACAGACCGCAGGAAACAACAAAATTCGCCCGGCAGGTCAAAGACCCACAGGGCGAAACAAAAAGCAATATGTTCTTTTCCTACATGGTATAGTACATATACACAGCCGCTTGTCCCCGCTGCTGGGGGACGGCTTTTTTTGACAGGCTAACCCCTGTCGGATTTTGTCGAAGTAGTTTTCGTTGCATGGCGGCTCCCTCCTAAAGCCGCCATGCCAGAACACGGTGCAGGGGTCGTCGAAGCAAAAAGAAACGGCGGCCTTGATCTACTCAAAACCGCCGTATCCGTCAGTGATACAGGAAAGCGCACGAAATCCTCTGCCCGTCAGCGGTTTTTTTCTTTTCCCCGCTGTGGAGGCAGATGTTTGAATATGTAGGTATGTTTCATGCCGCAAAGGCCAAAACATACCGTGTTAGTCAGTCAATTTGAATTAGAGTTCAATTCTTGCTTTCGATGGCTTATCTTCACAATAGGTAACTTTAATCGTTGTTCCCTTGTCAGGGACTTTGTTTCCTGCGCCAATCCATTTTCGGCAGATGTAATCTTTTCCGTCTATCGTATATTTGACCTTGATAGTATGCGGAAAGGCTGCGCCATCCATAGCGTGAGCGCGGACAGGTTTACGATTCACTTTTAACCACCATTGTTTTGTAACTGAAATTACAGTTCCCATTGTTTCTTTTTCCATAAGTTACCTCCAATGATATTTTTGATTGATGATACCTATTTTCTGTTCAACCTTTTTTCTGTTAAACCTTTTCTTTGTTTGTAGTAAAAGCGGAACGCTGCTGCGCCGGTGGCCACCAACTGCACCAGAATCAGCACAGCGAACAGGCCGAAGCTCTCATAGTAGAACAATTCATCCCAAAACAGGAGAACATCACAGAGAGCAGTCAAGGCAACCACCCAGCGGATGTGCCGGGCCAGCCATTGCCAGAACACCAGCACAAGGGTAACGGGCGGGACGATCAGCAGCGCCAGATTCAAAATCAATGTCGGAGTCAATTCCATTGCGTCGCCTCCTTGCCTTTGTTGATAAGGGTATTGTAAAACCCAAATGTCCGCAAAATGTTACAGCGACTAAGAAATTTCAATGAAAATCGGGGTGAAATGTTACAATGCTCGGACATTTTTATATTAGTCGGGTCTACTTCATTAGTCTACAATCCGTAATCTCTCAACCAACGGAGTTTTTTGTAAACTGTAAAAAGCGGAAATAGTAATCGTCAAAATAATCAGAACTACCACAATGCAATATACAGTAAACAATGTTAATGGAAATGTATATGACAAATAGAAAATCCCTGCACTTATCAAGCCTTTTATCAATATCTGCCCTAAAATAATTCCCAATATCAGAGTAAGTATCAGGCTCCCTACAGCCAGTACACAACTTTCGCATAGTGCCATTTTTCCTGTTTGTTTCCAAGTCATACCGATGGATTGAAGCATAGCGTATTCTCGCTTTTTTGTTGCTATATTTGTAATAATTGTGCTTGCAAAAGTGATGATACTAAAAAGCAGCAAGAATAGTGTTACTCCTATGATAGATATTCCTACCTGCCTGATAGTAGCTTCTTTTGAAGCAATCGCTTCCTGCATAGTCGTCAGTGTTAATCCATCTGACATATCCACTAATTTCTCTAAAGATATTATGGTGTGCTCCAATCCGGTATCATTTGCCTTTACGATCAACCTGATAGAAACATCAAAAGAAGCCGAATTTTCTGTTATCAATTCAGCAGGCATTAAAAACCACCCGCCATAAATTGCTGTATTTGAATACAGATCACCATCTAATACGCCTCCCACCGTATAAGTTTTTTGGGTGCCATCCCCAAATGTAAATTCTACTGTATCGCCTTTAGAAATACCTTCTACACCATTTACAGCAACGATCTGGTTAGATTGAACAAGCTGTTGATAATCCAAATCGCCTGATTCTCTGAATTGCTGAATAGAGGCAAAATCATTATCGGTAATAATAGAAAGTTGATCTTTGCCTGTGCTATTTTTCCCTGCCCAACTAATATCTGTTTCAACAACTTGCTTTATATTGCTAATGTTTGGAAGCTCCATTATCTTTTGTTTGAAGTTTTCAATTTCCGAAACTTTCTCACTGTATTTACCAGTAGTATCAATCACAAATTGTCCATACTGGTAGACATCTTTTTTTACAATAGATTCGGGATCAATGGAAGCGGTATATGTTGCAGCTAAGACAAATAAAAGCCCGCTTAGGCCCAAAGAAAGCACAGAAACTAAAATGCTTTTCCAGTGTGATGTTATGCTTATGATTGCCAGCCCCAAAGAAGATAATTTTCGTTTTTCTTTGTTAGTAACCTTACAATCAAAGCGTTCCATCATATATTTGCTGGAAAGGATCGGGGAAATGCTGAGGGCTATTTTTGTAGGTCTATTTAACGATACTTTTACAACGAAATTGATGATAACACTAATGATTATCCCCCAGACTACCGCAGCGATCCAATCCCAACCATCAGGTTGCAACAAATATCCAGCAAGGCCACCAATTAGTAGACCAATCGGAACCCCAATTCTACATAAAAATTTTCTTTCGTAGCGCATGATTTTCTTTGTTTGCTGCTGTGTCATTCCGACAGTACGAAGCTGCCCAAATTGCCGCACCTGATTTACAACAGATAAATAGAAAACATTGTAAATTACTAAAGCACTCACAATTATAATGAAGATTGCCACCCCCATAAGAACCATGTTTTTCTGATTTAATAGTCCTCCGTTAGGCAAACTATCTATGAATAAGTCGTTTCTTGTTACATGATGAATGTCATATTTTGAAGATATATTATCGACCGCAGAAGAAAAACCATATTGCGTCATTTTTGTGGCATCAACAATGGTAATTGAAGCATCATACCCGTTTTCTGTTTCAGTTACTTTGATGGATTCGATATTTTCCTCTGAATACAACAACTCAATTTGCTGCTGGGAAAGATCATAAAAAACAACTTGTGGCTGCCCTTCTGCCATTCTATCTTTTGTAGTTTCATATCCGCTTTCAAACATAATCAACATCATGAGTAGTGCTGTTGCAAAGACTATCGTAGTAAGCGAGAAAACCTTTTTAACTCGGTTTTTATCTATATCGTTTTTAGCAATTTTTTTCGTGATAGCACTGGTATCATTCTCAAAAGGCCATGTCATAGCCTACCACCTCCTTATTCCACAATCTTGCCGTCCTCAATGCGGACAATCCGATCTGCAAGGCGGGCTATGTCGTCATTGTGGGTAATCATCACAACAGTTTGCCGGAACTCCGCACTGGTACGCTTGATAAGCCCCAGCACCTCGGCGCTGGTCTTGCTGTCAAGGTTGCCGGTCGGCTCGTCGGCCAGCACAATAGCCGGTTTGGTAATCAAGGCGCGTGCGATAGCCACACGCTGCTGCTGTCCGCCGGAAAGATTGTTCGGCATGTTTTTCAGTTTATCTTCCAGCCCCAGCAGGTGAACGATCTCGTCCAAAAACTTCTGATCCACCGTGTCCCCGTCCAGCTCCACCGGCAGGACGATGTTCTCATACACATTCAGGATCGGAATAAGGTTATAGTTCTGGAAGATAAAGCCGATGTTGCGGCGGCGAAAGATGGTAAGCTGTTCGTCGTTCATCTTCGACAGTTCTTTGTCCCGGACAATCACATTGCCAGAAGTAGGGGTGTCCAGCCCGCCCATCATGTGAAGCAGGGTAGACTTGCCGCTGCCGGAGGTTCCCACAACGGCCACAAATTCGCCGTCCTCCACGGAGAAGTTCACACCGTCAAGGGCGCGGGTGATGTTCGGCTCTGTGCCGTAATACTTTTTCAGGTCGATAGTCTGTAAAATGCTCATAAAATTCAATCCTTTTTTTGTTTGTTGTAAATGCGGAACGCTGCTGCGCCGGTGGCCGCCAACTGCACCAGAATCAGCACAGCGAACAGGCCGAAGCTCTCATAGTAGAACAGTTCATCCCAAAATAGGAGAACATCACAGAGAGCAGTCAAGGCAACCGTCCAGCGGATGTGCCGGGCCAGCCATTGCCGGAACACCAGCACAAGGGCAACGGGCGGGACGATCAGCAACGCCAGATTCAAAATCAAGGTCGGGGTCAGTTCCATTGCGTCGCCTCCTCGCTTTTGTTGATTTATAAATAGGAATTATATATACCCGAAAGCCGATTAACATAATCAGCGTAATATTTGAGGGAGGACAGAAACAACTGTCCTCCTGTTTGGAAGTGTTCAGCCTTATTCGAGGACTTGAGGGTTTTCTACATAAGAACGAACTGCTGTACCACAATTTTTGCAAATTACATGAATCAAATTTTCGCCTTTAAGTGTCAAAGCTTTATTTGGTTGAACTTTTGCATAAGTGGATTGAATCCCCTCAACAACATCTTTGCCACCACACCACGGGCAAACATACTGTTTCTGCTCATTCATAGAATTCACCTCCTTTCTTGTTAACAAGGTCATTGTAAAACGCAAAAAGGTCAGGCAGATGCAGACTTATTAAACAAGACCCATGTACTAATAAAGTAACTAATTAAAAGGACACCCAAAATAGCCAACACGATCAAAAGTTGCTGTACCAATCGCTGTACTCCGATATACACTGCAATCTGCATATGAAATCCTACAAACAAAAATACAAGAAATGCGCCAGACAAGATAAGGGCCAGTATAACCGGAACACCAAACCATACAGCTAATTGTTTCAAAATCAACTTTCGTATATGGGGTTCTTCAACGCCCATATTTCTTAGAACCCGAAAACGATATTTGTATTTCCCGGAATCTGATAATTGCTGCAAAGCCAAGATAGTAAAACAGGTTACAAACAAGATGATTGCGCTATATGTCAATCCAGTTTGCATAATGAAAATAATAGCAGAATTATCATTAACCTCGATTGTCCGCATGGTAATGTTATAAGTTACAAGCGAATCAGTAAGACTTGAATTTTCAAAGTATGATTTTAATTCTTGAGCAATATCATAAGAAATTGTTTTATCTGCCATCATATACCGGAATGTATTAGCTGATGTCAGTTTATTGCAAATGTGATCCGGTACAATATATATCACACTTTGAAAATTATAAAAATCTTCGCCTAAGTCTACTGTATGTGCAGAAATATCAGCAAGCTGTAAATCGCCTCCATCAGTTTTAATAGATTTGTGAGCTTCAAGATACGCCGAAATTGAATCTTGGGGCGTTATGGAAAGCCACTGGGTTGTAAATTCATGATCCCGTAAAGAAATTTCATCATAACCTGCCATCTTTAATAGATGGTTATAGTCGGACAAAGAAATCGCTGTGATGGGTGAGGCATTTTTCCTGCTATTCTCCAGTTGGTTATAAAAGTCAGTTTTGTTTACAAAGTATGTCTTAAAAGAGCAATCATCACGAACAGAAATATTCTTTTCAATGAAAGAATCAAGAAAACTATAATCCGTTACAGGCAGCTCTTTTTCGGACTGTATGCCGATATAACCAGACTGCATACCAATGTAGTCCGAAGAAATCTGTATATCAAAAGGAACTCTTTTTTCCAAAAAACCTTGTGCCCATCCAACAAGGAGTGGTGTTACAAAAAATAATGCCATGGACAATGTAAGTGTGAGGCAAATCAAAGTCATTGAAAGTGTTTTCGATTTTAATTTAGATAACAGTTGTCCAAAAAAGAACAGATTTTCTTCTTTATACTTCTGGCGTTCTTTGATAACCAACAAGTAATTACTAAACAAAACGAAAAATACACTCACTCCAAATACAACACACCAAAACAGAAATCCCATATAAACATTAAAAGCACCTTTATCCATCGGCATTGCAAGGTACACTTTGAAAACTGGCAATATGGAAAGAATAATCAGTTCCAACAGGCCAATACATTCAATCAAAAAGAGCTGCTTTACTGTGTTTTGTTCTTTTCTTCTGAATCTTTCCCTTATATGCGTAATCAACATCAGAATTGGTACAATAATGCTGATTGCAGACCATATTTTGATTACCAGTTCAAATTCTCCGTTAAAGTAGTAAGACAGGGTTCTAATATTATAAAAGGTAATCAGCAGATAAAGGACAAAATTTACTGGAAAGAGTTTGTATATCCATTTGTGGGGGGTTCCCAATATATCATTTTTTCGATCTGCATTTAGCATATCAATTATCTTTATTTTTCGTATCGTGCGAACTTGAGATAAACCAACTGTCGCAAAACATATGCAGAAAAATAGAATCGTCAAAATGATTGTATCTGGAAAAAGCATAAATGAAAATTCAAATGGTTTATGATACATTTGAAGCAGCATAGCAGTAATGAATTGAGAAAACACACCACCTAATCCTATCCCCACAATAAGCGAAAAAATTCCCATTATTAGTGATTCTACAAAGAAAAGTCGAGCTATCGTTGATTGCTCCATTCCAATAATACTCTGAATTGCAAATTCTCTTTTTCGCCGTTGTATCATAAAGTGGTTTACATACTGCATAAGGAACATCAGCAATACGGTAATCAATAGAATCGCATATTTTATTCCATCACCTAATATATCTAAATTAAATTCTGCTCCTATATTCGGATCATATAAATTGCTGGAAATGGAAAGAAAAGCATAAAACATAGATATACACGCCGTCAGAGTGACAATATATATCAAATAGTCTTTTGTAGATTTCTTTACATTTTCAAGTGCTAATTTAGCGTACATCATTCACGCCCCCTCCCATCATGGTAAGGACATCCAAGATTTTTTCAAAGAAAACCCTACGAGAATCACTGCCTTTGAGAATTTCCGTGAAGATCGCACCATCTCTTAAAAAGAGAATACGATTGGCATAGCTTGCCGAAAAAGCGTCGTGTGTTACCATCAGGATTGTGGCGTCAAGGCTTTCGTTAATACTCTGGATTGTGGAGAGCAAGGCCTGTGACGAGTGACTGTCTAACGCGCCGGTAGGTTCGTCCGCCAAGATCAGCTTAGGCTGGTTGATAATAGCTCTGGCACAGGCACACCGCTGTTTCTGGCCGCCGGACACCTGATAGGGGTATTTATCCAGAATATCCGTGATATTCAGCTTTCCGGCCATTTCCCGCACCCGCCCATCAA
>OHIN01001700.1_pt1 | contig 10776 bp, 8 predicted proteins | sample 1568261 | NCBI WGS metagenome assembly OHIN01 (sample SAMEA3879578, study PRJEB24766) | human gut metagenome | biome: human-associated habitat; feature: feces | place: USA | collected 1985/1987
GAACAAATGTTTGCAAATAGAAAACTGCTTCCGGAATTTCAATTTCTGGAACCGGAAACAAAGAAGGACAGATTGTATATGCAGAAGAAAATGATACTGAAAAGTGACATGCGGGTGTATTTTGATATGGATGGGACGATTGCAAAGTGGCGTGATGTTCCAGTGGAGGAAAGCAGAAAACCCGGATATTATATAGACTTAGAACCAGAAACAGAATTATTATCGTTGTGAGCGCATTGGTAATTCTGTTTGTTATTATTTTTATTATAACTTCAATTTTTAAGGGTTGTTCAAAGGAAGATGCCCTTGCAAGCGTTCCCACGGGAACAGTGGGCACAACGGCATCTCCCGACGAAACCGCAAAATCTTCGACAGCTAACAAAGCAGACGAGCTTTCTCCTACATACTTTATGACACCGAGCATAAAGGACGACAATACAAACGGAACTCTTTCGTACGGCATTTATGTGTGGAACAAAATAGGCTACGAATTGTTCAGCAGTGATGATGCAAGAGCGCAGAACTATGCTCAGACAATCAACGGCTTTGCAGACAAGTTCGGCAGTTCCGTAAAGGTTTATGATATGATTGTTCCTAACCATACCGAAATGGGACTTCCGCAAAGGCTCAAAGGCAGCGATGCTCCGTCAACCTCACAGGCTGACAACATCAAGGCGGCTTATGCGGCTCTTTCCGATAAGGTAACTCCGATTAACTGCTACAACCGTCTTGCGGAACATAATACAGATTACATCTACTTTAAGAGCGACCACCATTGGACGGGCCTCGGCGCTTACTATGCTTACACAGCATTTGCCGATACAAACGATTTGCCCGTTCTTTCGCTTGATGATTGCAAGGAACAGAAGATTGACGGCTTTACAGGCTCGTTTACCAACTCGGCAGACGGTCTTGACAGCGATACGGTAAGTTATTGGAAGTTCCCTTATAATGTAACAATGGATATCACACAGGCAGACGGTTCTTCCGCAAGCTATGACAGTCCCTACTATGAAGCCGCAGAGGGCGGTTCAAACACCTACGGTGTGTTTATTATGGGTGATAATGCCCTCACGGTTCTGAAATCAGCTTCGAAAAATGCGGCGGCAGGCAAGAAGATTGCCGTTGTAAAGGAAAGCTACGGCAACGCTTTTGTTCCGTATCTCACCAATAACTACGAAGAAGTTCATGTTATCGATTTCAGATATTTCAAACATAATCTTGTTGATTACTGCAAAACCAACGGAATTGACGAGGTGCTTTTTATGAACGGTGTAATGAGTGCCAACACTCAGGTTCAGCTTGACAGTATGAGCGGACTTTTTAACTGATATCATATCGGGTAAATTCTTGTAAGGAGGTGTATGCCGATGATAGCAGACAGCGTGAAGGTGAGCGTGTTCGGAAAAATAAGCGATAAGCTGTATTCGGCACAAATTACCTCCGTTTCAGGACGCTGTAAAAGTGCGTATGTGATTTCGCACAAACCCGTAACAGAATATTTTGAGGGCGTTGTGGTTGCCGTTGCCGAATTTGACGGCCTTGACGGCGAGCGTCCGATAATCTCACAATACGGTGAGGTGTTTTATGAGCCCGAACTGCGACAGGTGCTTTCAAAACTGAAAAATATTAAGCTGAAAAGCATTGTGTGCCTTTACGAAAAGTCGTGCGGTGCGGTTATCTTCTATAAAAGCAGACAGAACACAAAAATTCTGCTTGTAAAGAACAGCAACGGCAGATATTGGAGCTTTCCGAAGGGACATATTGAAGACGGTGAAAACGAACATCAGACAGCAATCCGTGAAATTAAAGAGGAAACAGGTCTTGATGTCGTGATTGAAAAGGGCTTTCGTGAAATCAGCGAATACTGTCCTTTCGGTAAAATTCGCAAACGGGTTGTCTTTTTCCTTGCACAGGCATTTACGGATAATGTCAAAATTCAGGAGGAGGAAATTGACAGTTATATTTGGGTTGATTTGCAACAGGCACGAAAAATGTGCTCCTATGATAATGATTTGAGGATTATTGAGAAAGCTGAAACGGCGATTCATCTTCTCAGAAACTAAAAGCCGACAATTTAACACGAAATTTACAGGTACACGGCGGTGTGCCTGTTTTTTTGATTTTATAAAACATTTTCTGTAAATTAAAAATGTTGAAAAAAAGCAAAAAATACCACTTGACATGTGGATTATACAGAATGTAATCTAATTTCCCCGTTACAATCCTGTATCCAAAAATGTGGAAAACCTATTTTTTTAATGTTAAAAGTTACAACTTTGTAAATTTCGTGTAGTATCGGGATTTTTTAACATCACTTTTAACACTTTCAACATAGTTTTCCACATTGATGTTCAAAATGTTGAGTTATACAGAATGTATAAGTGCAAATTTAGAAAAATAAATCGCAAATTCGTGATTCAAAAAAACATTTTTTTCTGCGATTCAAATTGTGGCAAGGTAATATATGACAATCTATACTCATAAAATACATCGGCGAGGTGTGTTTTATGAAAAAGGAAACCGTTAAAATGAGGTTTTGGGGGCTTGTCATTGTTCCGCTGATGATAATTGTGTTCAAAAATCTTTATTCGCTGACAAACGGTGCGTTGCTCGGCATATTTTTCGGTGCTGTAAACGGCAGTATGTGGGAGCAGACCAAGGTTGTTATGCTTTCCTACCTTGTGTGGAGTCTTGTTGAGGCAATCGGAAAACGCTCGGGCTTCCATCGCTTTGCCGTGTCAAGAATAATTTCGCTGTGGTTTGTCGGAATATTCTGTCTTGCGACATATCTGCTAATCTATGCACTCGGTGTTGAAAGTGCAGGTCTGCCAAGGTTCATTTGTGCAATTGCCGTGTGTTTTTCTGCGTTTGCACTCAGCGCAAGGCTTGAATACGGTGAAAGAAAAATTGAACAGCTTTTTTTGCCCTGCGTGTTTATGATGTTGCTTTTGATTGCCGTGTACTGCAGTTTTACAGTGTTCCCTCCGCACATGATACTTTTTGAGGACATACAAACGGGAATGTACGGCATAATTCCCGAATACATCGACTCCGGAGCGATTGCTCTTGATACATTGTACAGAGTTTGAGTTTTTAAAAACAAATGGCTTAAAAGTATTTAATAATTTGAATTGTTATGTTATAATAGATAGCAAAATGAAGTGGTGTGTCCCATGCAGACACAAAAAATAAAAATGAAACCGAATAAGGCTGATTATGATGAAAAACGAAAGATTTGAAAATACAGAACAAAAGCCTGATGTGATTGCAGGGCGAAATCCTGTAAGCGAGGCTGTTCGCAGTAACCGCCCGATTGACAAAATTCTTGTTGCAAAGGGTGAAAAGAGCGGTGCGATTGTGGGAATCCTCGCAAAAGCCCGTGACAAGAAAATTCCCGTTAAGGAAGTTGACCGCACAAAGCTTGATTATGTGAGCGGCGGCGCAACTCATCAGGGTATTGTCGCATTTGCGGCGGCAAAGGATTATTCAACGGTTGACGATATCCTCGAATATGCCGAAAGCAAGGGCGAAGCTCCGTTTGTTGTTGTGCTTGATGAGGTTGAAGATCCGCATAATCTCGGTGCAATAATCAGAACCGCAGAATGTGCCGGAGTTCACGGAATTATTATTCCGAAACGCAGAAGCGCCGGTTTAAGCTACACGGTTGCCAAAGCGTCTGCAGGCGCAATTGAATATATGCGTGTTGCAAGGGTGACTAATATTGCGGTTACACTTGATGAACTCAAAGAAAAAGGCGTGTGGGTTTATGGCGCAGACATGGACGGCACGGATTATGACGAGTGTGATTTTTCGGGTGCGTGTGCAATTGTTATCGGCAACGAAGGTAAGGGCATTTCAAGACTTGTCCGTGAAAAGTGCGATGTAATAGCGTCATTGCCCATGAAAGGTCAGATAAATTCCCTTAATGCGTCGGTTGCCGCAGGAATTTTGATGTACAAAGCGATGAAAAACCGCTGATTTTGTAAATTGAAAGTTGAAAATCATTTGATGTTATCAAAATTGTGTGTTTAAATGTCAAAGATTGTAAAAACAGATAGCAACGCTCGGGCGGCATAGTTTCCGATAAATCTAACTATCTGCCCGAGAGTGTAAATAAAAAGGAGTGAATGCTTTGGCTGATATGGACAAGGACAGGCTTAAAGAGCTTGAAATCGAGAGCATACTCGAAGAAACCCACTATCTTGCCGATCAGGAACGAATGGAGCAGACGGCACAGAAATACCGTGCAAAGCCGAAGATTGAAGAGATTTTCAGCAATGCCGATAAAAAGCCGAGGTTAAAAAATACAAATCCGCTTGATGAATCCGAACCTGATACTTCAAACTCAATAGTCGGGGATAAGACTGCCGCCACAATGCAGGCAGAGCTTATAATGGACGGAAATGATGATGACCTTGTAACTCCCGAACAGCTTAAAGCAGAGGCTGAAAAAAAGGCTGCGGAAAAAGCCGAAAAAGCCAAGCGTGAGTATGAGGAGGCAAAGAAAAAAGCCGCCGAGGAAGAAAATAAGATAGTTACCCTCACACCTGAGTATGATGAAAACACAGAATTTTCGGGCGAAGTGCTCGGAGAGGTTGACCAGTTTCGTGACGAGGCTGAAATTAAAAGCTACCATACCATAGATATCGACATTCCCGAGGATAAGCCAAAGGAAAAGACCGAAACCAAAGAAAAGAAAGAGGCTTCGCAGACTCCCGTTCATCAGTTCCCGAATACAGAAAAACCGCCTCGCAAGGTGGTTGCAAAAGTTCCCGTGTATCGTCCCGATGAACCGAGAAATATTCTAAATGTCAAGGCAGGCAGATTTTCCGAGGCTGTAGCGAATGAGTATGAGGAGTATGTGCGTTCAAAGAATCCTTCGGTAATCGCTCATGTGCTTCGTCCCGAGCCGACAATCGTTGATGAGGAGATCGCCCCGACCGAGGAAAAGCATAAGGATAACCGCCCTATAGGCGAAAAGGTTATTTCTGCTCTTGTCGGAATCTTTTCAAAGGATGAATCCGACGATAACGATACCGTAAAAGAGGAAAATTCAAAGCCTGTTGAGGATTATACAGGCGAGGAGGACGAAAAAAGTATTCTCTATGAGCTGAATCATAATATAAGAAAGCTCTTTATGAGAAGTCTGTTGTCGGGAATAATTGCCGCAGTTGTGGTTGTTCTCACAATCGTTACAAGAATTTTTCCGAATGCAATATGTTCGGCAGTTCCTTTTGCACCGGCGGCATACGCAATTTTGCTGTTTATTCTTATGGCGGCGTCGCTTGTGCTGAACCGTGTGGCAATGCTCAGCGGACTTTCACCGCTTGTGCATATCAAAGGTAATTCCGATACAGCCGTTGCCGTTGCAGGTGCGGCGGGAATGGTTCAGATAATTGTTTCATTCTTCTGCCTTGGCGATTTGAACGGATTTCATGTGAACTACTACACGGTAATTCCTATGCTTGCGTTCTTTGCCAATAATGTGGGAAAGCTTTATATGGTTCTTCGTGTAAAGGACAATTTTAAGTTTGTTTCGTCAAAGGGACAGAAATATGCGTCAAAAATTTACAACAACGAGTCTGTTGCAATGCAGATGATGAGCGGTACTGCCGCCGACCGTCCGATAATTGCCTATCAGCATAAGACCGAATTTCCGTCAAACTTTCTCAAAATATCTTATGCACCCGATCCGAGCGAGGATTTGGCGTCAAAGCTTGCCCCGATAACAACAATTGCATCAATAATTATTGCGGTAATGTACGGTGTTGTTAAGCTGTCATTTGCAGACGCTTTGAATGCATTTGCACTTATCACTGCGGTGTCTGTGCCTGTGGCAACACTTCTTTCTGTTAATGCCCCCGTGAGAAAGCTCTGCAAAACTCTGCTCTCCTACGGCTCAATGCTTTCGGGTTATCCGTCGGTAAAGCAGTTCTGCGACAGTACGGCTATAATGATAGATGCAAATGAATTGTTCCCTGCCGAGTCAATCTCGCTTGAGGGCATCAAAACCTTTGAGGATTACGGCATTGATGAATCTCTTCTCTGCGGAATTGCAATTCTTAAAGAGGCTCAGAATCCGATTGCAAATGCTTTTGATTCGGTAGTTGCAGAAACCGAGGAAACACTTCCCGAGGTTGAAAGCGTTCTTTATGAGGATGAAATCGGACTTGTGGGATGGATTAAGAGCGAAAGAATCCTTGTGGGTTCACGCACGCTTATGGAAAAGTACAGCGTGGAAGTTCCGAATATGGAATATGAGGAGAAATATACTTCTCAGGGCAGACAGGTCACATATCTGTCAAGAGCAGGCAGACTTGTTGCAATGTTTGTTACAAGATACACTCCCGACGCTCAGCTCAAGGCTGAAATGCAGAGAGCCGAAACCAACGGCATAAGCTTCCTCATCAGAACAACCGATTATAATGTTACAAATGACCTTGTTGCAAAACTCTACGATTTGTTCTACCGCAGTATCAAGGTGCTTCCGACAGGACTCGGAAATGTTCTCAGGGAGGCTGAGGATACGGTTGAGGAAACCTCCCGTTCATATCTCATTACAAACGGCAAAGCCGCATCGCTTGCCCGTGCAGTTACGGGCTGCGTAAAAATCAAGCACAATATTTCGCTTTCAATCATAATTCAGCTGATTGCCGTAATTTTCGGCTTGCTCGTTGCGTCAACACTTTCGCTTTATGCCGGTGTACAGGTTATGGGTTCGCTTGAAGTGTTGATTTATGCGTTGTTCTGGGGCGCCGCCGCTGTTTTTGCTCCGGCTGTCCAAAAACCGTAGGAAAGGATGTAAAATATGAAAATAGCTCCGTCACTTTTGTCTTGTGACTTTTCAAAAATGGGTGAAGAAATTGAAAGAATGGATCTGGCGGGTGCCGATTGGATGCATCTTGATGTTATGGACGGTCACTTTGTTCCGAACATAACCTTTGGCGCTCCCGTAATCAAGGCGGTAAGAAAGTTCTCAAACCGCCCGTTTGATGTTCACCTTATGATAAGCGATCCGCTTAAATATATTGACGATTTTGCCGATGCAGGTGCGGATATCATCACCTTCCATGTTGAATGCGACTCTGACATTGATGATACAATTGCGAAAATCAAGTCAAGAGGAATCAAACCCGGACTTGTTCTAAAGCCAAACACTCCTGCTTGGACAGTATTTCCGTATCTTGAAAAGCTTGACCTTGTACTTGTTATGACGGTTGAACCGGGCTTTGGCGGACAGAGCTTTATGCCCGAGATGATGCCGAAGGTTAAGGAAATCAAGAGGGAATGCCAACGCAGAGGTCTGAACAATATCCTTATTGAGGCTGACGGCGGAATCGGCAGAGATACCATTGAGCAGGCGTCAGAGGCAGGCGTTGATGTGTGCGTTGCGGGAACGGCTGTTTTCAGAGCCGCAGATCCCGCAAAAGCAATTGAGCTTTTTAAATCATTCTGATAAATTCTGATAATAAGCAAGCCCGAATCCGATATTTCTCGAATTCGGGCTTTTGTTTTTTATATGAAATGAACAGGCGTAAAACACTGAAAATTCTTATATTGTAATTGTCAATATATGTAAAAACGGTCGATAAAAAGGCAATATACACAATAATAAGCACGAAAATTTGTACAAAGCAACAATTTCACCGTTATTTTGCACAGATTTTTAGCTAAAACATTTTCGTTGAAAGAATAACAGATTCATTGCCCGAACAACTTAAATGTGCTATAATTTAGATGTCCTCGGGAATTTTGTACTGTTAAAGTTTCCGAAGCTTAGAAGTATTGCCACAAAACTGTGGCGAACGGTAATTTTATTTTATTAAAGGAGCAGCAAGTATGAAAAAAATTCAGAAAAAGCTTTCTGTGGTTCTTGCGGTAATGATGGTGCTGTGCATGTTCACAGCTCTGCCTTTCTCAGCAAGTGCTGCCGAAACAAGCGAAGAAACAAGTGCAGGCAACAAGATCAATGTTACATCAAATGTGACAGATCCTGTTTCGTATGATTACAATGCACAGACAAAGCAGGTTGTTGTCACTTACCTTCTCAAGGCAGATCACATGATCGTTAATGCACAGAGCAGTCTTACATACGACAGCAAGGTTCTCAAGCTTGCATCAACAAATACAAGGGAAAAGGTTTTCCCTGTATTCCAGAGAAGCATCGTTTGGAATCCAAGCCTTACAAATAAGGTTCTCTTCACCTGCTCAAGCCTTGATCTTTTCAACTTCAAGTCAGAGAATGTTTATTGCACATTTACATTTGATGTTGTAGGCAACGGTGACACAACAGTAAATCTCAATGTTGATTATCTTACAGGTACAGAGGCTGATACATATGATGAGCTCTTCGAAAGCGAAAAGAAGGACATCGGTTATATTGACAATAGTGCTAACAAAGTAGAAGGTGCTGCATTTACTGCAAAGGCAGTTCTCGTTCAGGACGAAGAGCCAACAACAGCTCCTCAGCCTACAACAGCAACACAGCCTACAACTGTAACACAGCCCACAACAGCAACACAGCCGGCAACACAGCCGACAACAGTTGCTCCTTCGGATGTTCCTACAGACGGCTACTATGTATACGGTGACAACATCAAGCTCAAGCTTACATCAATCGGTACAGATAAAGTAGGCGGAAAAATCGCTCTTCAGAAGGGTACATACACATTCAAGATTGATAACTATGGCACACTTCTCGGTTACTCTAAGACATTTACAGACACAACAAAGGGTCTTACATTCAACAAGAAGTTCAAGAGCAGCACAACACTCGTTGCAACAGGCGGTACATACACATTCCAGTTTAACACAAAGACAAACACACTCGTTGTTAAGTATGACAAGAACCTCCCGAATGATTACCTCATCGGTGACCTCAACACAATTCTTTCACCTGTAAAGGGCAAGACTATTGCAGTTGGTTCAACATATCTTGCAGCAGGTACATACAAGTTCAAGCTTTCTGCAGGTAATGTGGTTTACGGTTACAACAAGGTAATCAACAACACAACAAACGGAAATTCACTTTCACTCAACAGCAAGTATTCAAGCTACCTCACACTCAACGCAACAGGCGGTACATACACATTCACACTCAACACAAAAACAAAGAAACTCGTTGTAGGTTATGTTCCTGCAAAGGATGAAAAAGCTGATGATGTTCATGTATCGGGCGACATCAACCTCGTTCTTGATGACAAGGGCGGCGAAAGCAATGTTGCAAAGGGTACAGTAAAGCTTAGTGAGGGTACATACTCATTCAAGATTTATAACTACGGTACAGCATACACAATCGGTTCAAAGATTGTTGACAGCGGTGCAAAGACACTCAAGAGCTCTTACTCAGCTAATGTAACACTTATCGCATCAGGCGGTACATATACATTCAGCTTCGACAAGACAACAGGAGCACTTAAAGTATCTAATAAATAATCATTGATTATAATTTAGCGGTGTTCGTCACTTGTTCGTAAGCGAATAAAAAGACATAACTGAAATTATTAAAAAATGCATCAGATCCCGAAAAGGTCTGATGCATTTTTGTTTTGTATAAAACCCATACGGCGACTTGCCGTCGGCAAATTATATACAATATAAATTCGTATCCCATGCCGGAATATATGGGTGGTGGCGGAGAAAAATTTTGTAGTCGGGATTCACGCTGTGAATGTATAGTGCAAGGCGGAAAATATCCTCAAATCTGTGGTATGCCGAAAAATTCAGCTTTGGTTTGCAGTTTTCCATTGTTTTCTGCATACCGATGAGGGTTTCCATATCCGCCCCCTCAACATCGGCTTTAATGTAGCCTGCCGCCATTCCGCAGAGAATCGTATCAACAGTCGCAACCTTTGTTGCAACGCCCTTGTCGGCAATTGCGCTGTTGCGACCGGCCTTGTTGTTGAATATAAGCTCCGTGTTTTTACTGTATGAGCCGAGTTGCCAAAGCGACACTTTCGCCATGCCCTTGCAATGAAGTTTCAGCTTTTCAAAATTCTTTGCGTTAGGTTCAAATGCGATTATACGCTTGTAATTGCCGTTTGTGTAGTGCAGAAATTCGTCAATCGTGTCGCCGTTGTATGCGCCGAGGTCAACATAGCTTTCGTTTTCACTGAGATTCAGAATATTGCCGAAAGCTTCGTCCTTGTCGGTTGTGACAGGGGGGAGGAGGTCAATTCTGCCTGTGTAGTAGAATTTCAGAATGTTTTCGTAAACCTTTTTTGAAAGGTCATCGGCAAGCAGAATGTATGCACTTTCAATTTGCTCTTTATTTTCGGTAATAAAATCATTGTCAAAAAGTTTGTTTCCAAAAACAGGAACGGAGGGGACAAGCGTTTCGTGTTTTTCGGAAATTTTCGTTATGTGTTCCATAACATCGGGAAGCTGGCTTGCAAAGCAGAGGGCGATTATAATGTCGCCAAATTCGGTTTCAACATCGGAGAGCTTCTTCACCGTGAAATCGTGGAATTTCTGCCCACGCACAAAATCATCACTTGCAATAACGGCAGAAGCTTTGATTCCGTATTGGTCAAATGCGGCAAGAACCTTGTCCGCACCGTCACCCATTCCGTAAAGCACAACAGGCTTTCCGCAATTTTTCAGTTGTTCCCATACGGATATTTCGTTTTTTAAAAGTTCGGTTATATTAAACATATGGATACTCCAATTAGTGTATATGGCATTGTAATTGTTTTCGCAATTTTGTAGGGGCGTTCATTGTGTCAAGTGCAACATGGTAACCACCTGTGCAAGGACATGGTATACAAATTCACA
>OHIN01001701.1_pt1 | contig 10766 bp, 9 predicted proteins | sample 1568261 | NCBI WGS metagenome assembly OHIN01 (sample SAMEA3879578, study PRJEB24766) | human gut metagenome | biome: human-associated habitat; feature: feces | place: USA | collected 1985/1987
AATACAATGCCAATTATTCACTCTGATCAACATCTTCCGTACCTAATTCCTCTTCCAGATTCTCATCTACATCTGAATTGTCCTGTCCGGAATCATCAGTATCTTCATCTGATACATTCTGATCACTGTCCTGTTCCGCATTTTCTGCCGCAGCATCTGCATCATCTGCCAGCACATCACCGTTTGCAACTTTCTCACTCACACTCGCATTTTTTATAATAAAATCCTCCACTCTGAGAAGTCCGACTGATTCATCTACATAATCCTGTCCGTAAGTTCCAACCAGCTCTGCAATACTGGAAACCCCCATCTGTTCTACCAGTTTATCCTGCAGCTGAAGGCTCTCCTTGTCGTCAAGTGACAGTCCCTCTGCATCCATGATCCCCTGCACGATCAGGTTCTGCTTAACCTTACCCTCTGCATACTGCTGACATTGTTCATCAAAATCATCCTGCGAAATACCCTGACTGTCTGTAAACTCTTCCAGAGTCATGTCGGCCTGTTTTGCATAAACTTCCATACTCTTCTTAAATTCAGAAACAGCCTTATCCACATCTTCCTGTGGGTATTCTTTTACTTCAGAGTTCTCAAGCACTGTACTCCATGCAGTATTCTTAAGAACCTCCTGCGCAGATTCTTTTGCGTTTTTCTCAAGCTCACTGCGAATACTCTCACGATAATCATCTACTGTTGTATAATCTGTGTTCTTTGCAACCCATTCATCTGTAAGTTCTCCTTCACGCCGCACGTTCTGCACCGTAACCTTATATATAACTTCCTTACCTGCCAGAGTTTCGTCTGCATAGTCTGACGGAAAATCAATTTTAATCTCCTTTGTGTCACCCTTTTTCATCCCGATCACACCATTTTCAAACTCCTCAAACATCTGTCCGTCGCCGATCACAAAGTCATAGTTATTGGCAGTACCACCGTCAAAAGTCTGTCCGTCTTTAGTGCCTGTATAATTTACAGTCACCAGATCCCCTTCTTTTGCCGCATCAGATACAGGTTCTGCCTTATCTTTCAGATCCTCATCGATCTGCGCCTGTACATCATCATCAGTGATCGCATCCACCGTATTGTCCAGAGTCAGTCCTTTATATTCTCCGATCGTAATATATTTCTCTACATTCTCAACAGACACAAGACGCGTAGTTCCTGTCTCTGCTTTCTTTCCGTCAGCAGCTCCTTCTGTCTTTGTACCGTCTGTGATAACAGCACCGCCATCACCACACGCAGATGCTGTCAGTGCAAAACAAACTGCAAGCATGGCAAGATATATTTTTTTCTTCATAATAATCAATACTCCCTTCTACATTCCAGGTACCGGAGTTGGTCTTGAAGAATCCCATACTTCCGATACATCAAAAAGATCACTGAGCATTTCCGGATTATAATACATTCTGTATCCATCCAGATTTCTTCTTCCCTGTCGAAAATAATCATCTGTAATCTGTACAAAATACTGACTGGAATCTACATTACAGAAATAGCGGTATCCCTGACTCTTATAAAACTCATATTTCTCATTGTCTGCCGAATATCCTTCCCAGCTTCCGATATCCGCACCAAATGCAAAAATGATCATATCTGTTTCTCCAAGTATGGGAGCCACATATTTCTTCCATTTTTTATCATCTCTTTTCAGATCATCCAGAGAAGTGGCAGCCACATCCTTATGTCCCCATGTATGGCTTGCAAATTCCCAGCCTTCTGCCTTCATAGCCTTAGCTACCTTTTTTGCATTTTTCACTTCCTGCTTATAGTTAAAATCCGGATGATCTTTCAGGAATTTTTTCTGATCATCCTGCAGTTTTTTTCCGGTCTTATATGCAATATCCGTACGATATCCCAGAACACCGTCATAACCTGTCATTGCAAGGATTCCCTTTCTTCCATGATAGGAAAAATCCGGATGTTCTTTTACAAAAGTATCGATCAGCGGAACCATATCATAATCCCCTGTGGAAACACTTCCGTCATCCTCAATATATTCGTTCTTAACCTCACCATTGGAATCCACTACAAGTTTCGATGCGAAACCATCTCCGTCCATATAGTGATAATAACTTACATCATCCTGAGAAAGCACAAATGGAATTTTTCCCGGCGGCAGCATAATACTGCCTCTGGACATAGTTCCATCCTCATTGATAACCGCCATGTCGTGCGGACTGACCATGACATATCCCTTATCATACATACTCTGTATGATTTTGTTAAACTCATCAATTGTTGTCATATACTGGTTATATCCATTACTGTCTGAATCCCCGTCAAATGCTCTGGCAGTGTCTTTGATCAGTGTATGGAAGAACACATGCGTGATCTGCTCCAGCGGATATTCTGTACAGGTGGATTTCGTATTTTCGTAATCCGAAACTGCACTCTGCATATCCGTATTACTTTCGTAATCCGGCTGACTCTTAAGCAGTTCTATGGCGCCATCATAATCATACTGTACAGCCATAAGCGCTGCCTGCTCCATAGGATTTTCCTGTTTCTCATCTGCCTCTTCTGTATCTTCGTTGTCAGTCTGCTCTCCCTCATTCAGACTATCATCCTGCTGTGTATCTTCTGTACTTTTCTCTGTATCAGCATCCTGTTCATCAATTGTCTGCTGTTCTGTTTTTTTCTCAGTTTCCACATTTTCAGCTCTGGAACTCAGAAATGGAATATCCTGTTCAAACGGAATGAGCCCACATCCGCTTACTCCTAACGAAATACTCAAAATAGCTGCTGTTACACATGCTATCCTTTTTCTCATATATTGTCCCCTTTCAGTTATGCACAGAGATCATACTCACCCCATGGTTGGAACCGGCACCGGTCTGGAAGAATCAAACACAGACTGTGCATCAAACAGATCTGAGAGAAGTTCCGGATTATAGTACATTCTGTATCCGTCCAGATTTCTTCTTCCCTGCCGGAAATAATTACTGCGGATCTGCACAAAATACTGGCTTGAATCCACATTACAGTAATAATTATAGCCCTGGCTCTTAAGATATTCGAACTTCTCCCCCGAATAATCTTCAACACTGGTAAGATCTGCTCCAAATGCAAAAATAATAATATCTGTTCCGCCTATCAGAGGATCAACATTCTCTTTAAACTTCTGTGTATCTGCCTGTAATCTCTCCAGACTGATCTGACTTACATTCTGATGTCCCCAGGTATGGCTCGCAAATTCCCAGCCTTCTGCCTTCATGGCATCGGCATTTTCTCTCTCTGTATTCAGATTAAAATCCGGATGCTCATCCAGCCATTTTACTTTATCTGCATCCAGATCATCCGGACGGGTTTCATAACTGCTGTCTGTGCGATAACCAAGAATTCCATTGTAACCGGTAAGGGCAACAATTCCTTTAGCACCTCTGTAAGAAAAATCAGGATGTTCCTCTACAAAACGATCGATCAGAGGAACCATATCATAATCGCCTACGGAAATACTGCCATCATCTTCCACATATTCATTGCGGATTTTTCCTTCCTCATCTACGATAAGTTTGGTTGCAAATCCGTCCCCGTCCATATAGTGATAATAACACACATCGTCCTGCGAAAGCACAAACGGTACTTTACCCGGAGGAAGAAGAATCTCCCCTGCATTCATATTCCCATTTTCATCCGCTGTCGCCATATCATAAATGCTGACCATGACATATCCCTTATCATACATGCTCTGAGTAATCTGGTTAAATTCATCAATCGTTGTCATAACCTGATCGTAATCTCCTGACTTGTAATCCCCGTCAAAAGCCTTACCGGTATCTTTGATCAGAGTATGATAAAAGACGTGTGTTACCTGGTCTAACGGCCAGGAAACGCAGGATTCCTTCTTTTTCTGATAAACCTTAACCGCATGCTGAAACTTCTCACTTGTCTGATAAGTCTCACTGTTTTGCAGCATACTTATTGCTTTATCATAATCATACTGTTTTGCAGCATACTTTGCCTGCCTGTAAAGAGTTTTGTCCTCTTCACTCAGTCCATCCGTATCCTGAACTTCAGGTGTCACCGCATTCTCAGCTTCTGCCTCTGCATTTGTCTGCTGAGCTGTTTTTTCTTCTTCTGTTTTCCTGTCTGCAGATTTCACCATCTGCGCAATCTTAACCTGCTGCTCACTGACAAAATTCTGCAGTTCTTCCCCGTAAAATCCTATTCCAATCCCAATTGCAGCGGCTGCCGCCACCACTATGCAGACTGCGATACGCAGTCTTTTTTTTCTGCGGCGAAGTTTATTGCGGCGTTCCAGTCTGGCTGCCCTACGGGCTTCATAAGCTTTATTATCATCAAAAAAGAAATCTTCGTCCTCGCTTGCTGCCGGAGGTTCTTCGTTTATCTCTTCTGTATTTGGTTTTTCTTCATTTAGTTTTTCTACATTTGGTTTTTCTGCATTTGGTTTTTCTGCATTTAGCTCTTCTGCCTTTAGTTCTTCTGCATTTGGTTCTTCTGCATTTGGTTCTTCTGCATTTGGTTCTTCTGCATTTGTCTTTTCTGTATTTACTTTTTCCTTATCTGAAAGTCGCTCCTCTTTCTTCTCAGAGTCGGGCTTTAATTCGCTCATGCTTTTCTCCTTTTTATCATATCCGTTTTTTACTCACAAATTATTCTTTCACAAAATAACTCCACAATTCCCGTTACATATATTATAACCACACATTATGATTCCATCCTGTAAAAATGTCTTTAACTATTCCGCATATTTCCCATTACTGTTCGCTCCGGCAAATATTGTCGCATTACAGTTTTGCTACAATTATAACCTTTCATAATGTAAATTTCTACCGCTTTCCATCCATTAATTCTTTTTTTGCAATTGCGTTTTACCTTATTTAATGATAAAATAATTTTTATGCAATGGACTGTCCGTACCAACAGTCCCTGTGAAAACACATACATTAGGGAGGATGCAAATGAGTACAGTAACAATAGTCCTTCTGGTCATTCTTGTTATCCTGATCGCTGCACTGATCGGTTTATATTTCTTCGGAAAAAAAGCCCAGAAGAAACAGGAAGAACAGCAGGCTCAGATTGAAGCAACTAAACAAACCGTTTCCATGCTGGTTATCGATAAAAAGAGGATGCCACTGAAAGAATCCGGACTTCCTCAGATGGTAATTGAACAGACACCTAAACTTATGCGCCGTTCCAAGCTTCCAATCGTTAAAGCTAAAATCGGACCAAAGATTGCGATCATGATCGCAGATGAGAAGGTTTTTGACCTGATCCCAGTAAAGAAAGAGATCAAGGCAGAAGTAAGCGGTCTTTATATTGTAGGCGTAAAAGGAATCCGCGGTTCCCTTCAGACACCGGCTCCCAAAAAGAAAGGTTTCTTTGCAAAATTCAAGAAAGACAAAACTGCCAGATAAATGCAGTCAGACATATAAACTAAAGGTCAGTGAATCGTGTCATCCATACACACAGATCACTGACCTTTTTCTGTTTGGATCAGACAGATATCTGCAGCGAAGCAGAGAACTTACCAGATCTGATCAAATTGTAAAATTCTTACAGTCCTTTGGCTGTGCCTTAATCGCAAGATAACAGTCTGCCACATGCTCCTGGTTCATATCAAGCGCATAATCCACTTTCATATCAAGACCGCCATCACTCTCCTGCAGATTCAGATTCGTCGCCGCAATCCCCATTTCAATAGTTCCATAGGGAGTGGTATAGTAAGTCATATTCTTCTTACCCTGTTCAAAAACCATATGAACATTGACCACACCTTTCTTGCGGACCTCCATTCCCTTCCGGGAAATTTTTATGTAATTGACGGTAGGTTCTGCAAAATCCTCCATGACTTCCTCATAGCGCAGATAATGACTTCCGTTCCGGAAATAATACTGTCCCGGTACAACAATCTCCAGAGGTTCCTGTTCACCGTCTGCATCCATTGTCTGAAGTCCCCTTACATGAATCAGCACTTCTTTATCCATTCTTCTCATACTCCTGTTTTTATACTGTTCAAAACCTGTTTTTATGTATCTATATTATAACCATTCAGCAATCTGCTGTTTTTAATACTTCTCAATATCTATTTTTTTCGTCATCTCCACATCATATGGAAGAATCGAATTGGCAAATGCCTTAAACTCATCTGCCAGATCACTCACATAGAAGCGATACGGAAATTCATTCTTCTCTGTACCTTCACCGGCAAGTCCTTTTTTCTCCAGAAGCCTTCCCAGCTCCAGTGCGGTTTCATAAGCCGGATTCACCAGACATACTCCGTCTCCCATGATCTTTCTGATGGTGGAACGAAGCAATGGATAATGAGTACATCCCAATATCAGTGTATCCACCTGCTTATCCTGAAGTTCCTTCAGATATCTGGCAGCGACCTCATCAGTCACCGGATCATGAAGCCACCCTTCTTCTACCAGTGGCACAAACAGCGGACATGCTTTGCCGAAAACAGTGATCTCCGGATCCAGATGCTTCAGATACTCTGCATGTATCCCACTTCCTACAGTTCCCACAGTACCAATGATTCCTACCCTCTTATTTCTGGTCTGGGCAGCCGCCACCTTCGCACCCGGTTCTATCACGCCAATGATGGGAATGTCAAACTCATCCCTCACTGCATCCAGGGCAAAAGCGCTGGCTGTATTACATGCAACCACAATCGCCTTTACCTGCTGCTGCTGAAGAAAACGAATGATCTGCCGGGAATACCGGATGATAGTTTCTTTCGATTTACTTCCGTAAGGCACTCTCGCCGTATCACCAAAATATACGATTTTTTCTGAAGGAAGATTACGCATGATCTCACGCGCAACAGTCAGCCCTCCCACACCGGAATCAAATACTCCTATCGGTGCCTCTCTGTCTATTTTCATTGATTTCTATTCTCCATCTCTATTGATTGTCTCACTATTCTATCACCAATCAAGAGCCTGTGCAAGCCAGAAGGATATCTTTATGTCATCTTTCTGTCCTTTATTTTCCTCAGGGAACTGCGAGAAGCAGAATTTCGGGTACAATGTCCCCCACCATGCAGTAACTGCAGCCTGTTCCTGTCGTCTTTCAGCGATTTTTGCTATCTTCCCGGACATTCCCGGCATTGCTCTCATCATAAGAATACCAACAGCTGCCACGAACAGAACAAACGACAGTTTTCTTCTTAATTTTTTGTTCTTACTCTTTTTATTCATCATTGTCCCTCTCTCCTGTTATATCTTATCAGTTACCATATCTGCCTTTGTTATTTTCCTATATATTTTCTTATTTTATATGGAATTTCCAGACAGCACTTTAATATTTGGATTATGCCAATATTTTCCTGATTTATACTTCCACTTCCAGACTTCCATTTCTGATCTTCACAATCGGAAGTCGCAGGATTTTATCTTCTTTATATTTTTCATAGAAAAGCTCTCTGAGTGTCACAGCCGTAATATTTCCTCCTGACATTCTGTTTCGGATCAGTCCTGTAATATATTCTCCTGCTGATGAATTATCCTCTCCATGCCAGTTCAGGATCTCCCCTGCGTCCTCCGCCTCAAACACATAAAGATCTTCCCCCACAAAAATCTCCTGTTTCAGATAATCCAGCACCATTCTCCATCTTCCGTCCTCCACCAGTGTTCTCCCCATGACCAGAACCTGCAGATGCCCCATATCAAGAAGTTTTTCCTGTGACTGATCATACATTTTTTCAATCCGGGTGAAATCAGCACCACTGATCTGCAGAACCCGGGAACCGCCATCTTCTCCCTGCCCCGTACTCTCAGAAAGATCCGGCATCCCATAGGTAAGACAGATTCCTTCTTCTGAGGCATCCACGCCAAGTGCCATAGGATACATTCTCTTCTCCGGTTCCACAGCCGCACCACATCCGCTCATAAAAAGACTGACTGACAAAATCCCGGTCACCACACCGACTGCCCTTTTCCTCTGCTTCCTGCGGTGTCCCTTTCCTCTGATAAACATATAAAACTGACAGATGAGAATTCCCGGGACGAAAATATGCGCCAGACACCATCCAAAATAATCCAGTATTCCTTTTCCCTCTTCTTCCAGAAGCGAAATCAGGAAAACCAGTGCCGGAAGCCAGAACCTCCCCCTACCAGGATGAGATTTCCCGATAATCTGATTTCCATAATACAGCAGACTCCCTATTGCAAAAAGCAGGCTGTAAAGCAGAAATCCCATCCACAGGATGTCAAATCTGGCCAGTACATTTCCCGGAAGATCTGCGCCTGCCAGCAGAGGCAGAACCGGATAACTTTCCGCCGTTACCCTGTCATATCCCAGAACTGCTGGAAGCAGAAGCTCCATTCCAATAAGAATCCCGCCAAGTGTCAGGATCCCTCCTGCCACCGTCTTTCCCGCACTTCCGTATTTCTCCACATTTCCCAACAGAAATGGCAGCAATGCAACCGGCGAAAAAGCACACAGAGTTCCATAAAAAGACTGACTGACATTTCTCACTGTAAGCTCCTCCCACCGGATTTCTCCCATGAGATATTCCGTTTTTGCCTGTGGCACACAAAGTATCATCATTATCATAATCCCACCAAGAAGCAGACCACCTGATACTTCCGCCATTCTTCCTCTTCTCTGTACATCTTTGCAGGTTCCGACAGAACATACCAGAATTGCCCAGAATGCAATCCATCGGCCGGATACTCCTGTGATCAGCTTTACAGGAACCAGCCTCCTGAGAAGTGCCAGCAGATATCCCCCCGCCATCAACACATAGATCAGGAAAAAAATCCCGATCAGCCTTCCCGCAAAAGCACCTGCAGACTTTACCGGATCTTCAAATGAAGGTGTCAGCCGTATCAGCCAGATTACATAAAACCCAAGCAATATCAGCGCAAAAATCATTCCCGCCACTGCACTGATTCCGTTCATTCCACCCTTTCCGAAAACGCAGAGCATAAATGGTGCCAGTAATGCCAGTATCATCTGCCTGTACAGCTGCCTGTGGGAAATTCTGTTATTCTCTGCAAATCTCATGAACCGGACTCCTTTCTCTTCAAACGGATTTTCTGCTCCTCTCTTGCATAAAGCGGTCGTAATACCCTCTTGCGCAGCGGAACTCTCAGAACCCCTTCTCCTCTGCTGCCCTTCTGTTCTTTCTTTATAAAAGGAACCAGATAAGGAATACCAAAACTTATCAGGCCTGCCAGGTGCCCTATAACCAGATATACTCCCAGCACGATTCCGTAAATTCCCAGATAACCTCCCAGGATCAGAAACCCATATTTCACCAGCCGAAATGCTGCTGCAAACTCTTCATTTGGAACAGTCATAGATCCAAGCGCAGTCAACGCCACGATCATCACCACGATCGGACTCACAAGATTTGCCTCTACCGCTGCTTGTCCGATCACCAGTCCGCCAACAATGCCAATAGCATTTCCCAGAGATCCCGGAACTCTCACCCCAGCCTCCCGAATCAGTTCAAAAGCCAGTTCCAGAAAAATCAGTTCCACCACACTGGAAAAGGGCACTCCTTCCCTCGCCTCCGCAAAAGACAGTATCAGTGCAGATGGCAGAATCTGTGTATGGAAACGTATCACTGCCAGGTAAAGTCCCGGCAGAACAGTCGCCATGATCACAGCCAGATATCGCAGTATTCTGAGAAAGGAAGCCATCTCGAACCTGTGATACCAGTCCTCGCTGCTCTCCATGAAACTGCTAAAATTTCCCGGAAGAATCAATGCTTCCGGAGAATTATCACACAGAATCACAACCTTACCTTTCAGGATTTCCTGCACAGCACGATCCGGACGTTCCGTTGTCTGATACTGAGGAAAAGGAGAATACCACACATCTTCTGTCAGCTGTTCAAGCATACCGCTGTCAAGGATTCCGTCAATCTGAAATTCTTCCAGCCGTTCCTTCACTTCTTCCAGAAGTCCCTCATGTACCAGGTCGTCCATGTATAACACCTGCGTTAAGGTATGAGAGCGCACACCGATTTTATATTCTTCCACCTTGAGTCTGGTATCACGAAGCCTTTTTCTTACCAGTGCACTGTTACTTTTCACACTGTCCGAAAATCCTTCCCTGGAACCCCGCAGCACCTTTTCCGATTCTGCCTCCATCACACCTGTGGATGGATAACCTTTGCTGGAGATTTTCATCGCCTTGTCATATCCATCTATGAAAAACACTGCATTCCCTGCAAGCATGGCATCTATGGACTCGTCAAGATTCTCCAGTTTCTTTACATCTGCGATCCCAAGACTGTTATGCCTGACAAATTCCTGAATATCCTCCGGCGAAATCTCCCAGAAATGATTGATCATCTTTCCAAGAGCAGAATCATCCAGCATCATGTTGGAAACCGCAACTTCTATATAGACCATAAGGCAGTCCACCTTATGTTTATCTCCCAACCGCATGGGACGGATCAGAATATCACTGCAGTTTTCCAGCCTGCTTCGCAGATATTTCTCATTCTCCCTCAGATTTGCAGATACTTTCCGGGATTCTTCCAGCTTCTTCAATAATTTCCCACCTCGTTTCATACCGGTACATCGTTTTCGATGTATCAGACAGATCTGTTGCCAGTCGGCAATATTCATAAACCCACTTACACACATGGATGCGCAAAAAAAGAGAGGCATCCTGCCTCTCTTAGAATTTCCCGATATTCAGATATTATACCATTCTTATCTGTGTCCCCTGGATTTCTCTTTCTCTGCACGTTCACGTTCTGCATCCTCAGCCTCAATAGAACGCATGATAGCCATTCTCTGATTCTCGATATGCTGGAAAGAAAGCTGTTTCGCGCGTTCCAC
>OHIN01001704.1_pt1 | contig 10756 bp, 9 predicted proteins | sample 1568261 | NCBI WGS metagenome assembly OHIN01 (sample SAMEA3879578, study PRJEB24766) | human gut metagenome | biome: human-associated habitat; feature: feces | place: USA | collected 1985/1987
TTCATTTCTGTCTTTCTGACCGGATTGTTATTTTTGTATCCGATTTTTTAGAAAGGCGTATTTTTTATTTCACATCGTTCCAGTCTGTAATCTCACCTGTATAGATCTTTTTTACATTGTCGATAGAAATATCATCTGATTTGTTGTCTTTGTTTACAATTACAGCAATACCATCCATTGCAATAGCTGTTGATGTTAAACCGGCGTCTTTTTCAGAATCTTCTAACTCTCTTGAAGCCATACCGATATCACATGTACCGCCCATAGCTGACTGCATACCTGCCGATGAGTCGGATGTCTGGATTTCAACCTTAGCGTTTGTGTTTACCTTCTGATAAGCCTCGGCAAGCTTTTCCATTACAGGTGATACCGAAGAGGAACCTGCTACGCTGATTTTGCCTGACGGCTTCTTACCGCTGTATGCGGCATTTTCCGAAACTGTTACATAACCGTTGTCAGAAACAATCTTCTGACCGTCTGAGCTCATTATGTAATCAACAAAATCCTGAGCAACATCGCTGAGTTCGCCCTTGTAAGCAATGTTGAACGGACGGCTTACTGCATAGTCGCCTGACTTTACATTATCGGCTGTTGCCTCAACACCGCCGATTTTAAGAGCCTTTACCGTATCGTTGAGTGAACCGAGTGAAATATAACCGATTGCCGCCTCGTTATCCTTAACATTTGTGATAACAGCCTCTGTGCTGTTGATTGTTACAGCCGAAGTAGTTGTGTTGTCTGTCTTGTTGTCGCCGTCCTTAACAAGAACGCCTGTAAGCTCTGTGAATGCGTCTCTTGTGCCTGAGCCTTCTTCTCTTGTTACAACAGAGATTGTTTTTGATGCGTCAAACTTTGCGGCATCCGAACCTGCATCGGATGAACCGTTTGATGAAGAGCCTGCACCGCCGCAGCCTGCAAATGCAGAAACTGCAAGAACACCGAATAATGCTGTTGCCGTAATTTTTTTAGTCATAGATTTCATTTGAATTTTCTCCTTAAATTCATATCATTTGTGTACCTCTTTCGTACAACATCAGTCTATGACTGTTTTGTAAAATATGCTGTTTGTCAATTGTAAAAAGAGTGTAAATAAAAATATAGGTTTTGTATGCCAAAATAAATTTTTACAAATTTGCGTGACAAAGCCTTTTATTTGTGGTACAATATTACAGAAGTGTGCAGGATGTAAAATAATTCCTGCAAAATTTCAAAATCAACTTACATAAGATTTACAGAGAAATATTATTCCAAGGAGGTCATTTTAGTGGCTGAAAACAAAATCCCATACAAAATATACCTTGACGAAAGCGAAATCCCGACAAAATGGTACAATGTTCGTGCAGATATGAAGAACAAGCCTGCACCGCTTTTAAACCCTGCAACACTCAAGCCTATGACACACGCAGACCTTGCTCCCGTGTTCTGTGATGAGCTTATTGACCAGGAGCTTGACGATACAGACGCATACATTGACATTCCGGAAGAAATTCAGAACTTCTATAAAATGTACCGTCCATCTCCGCTTATAAGAGCATATTTTCTTGAAAAGGCTCTTGACACTCCCGCAAAGATTTACTACAAATTCGAGGGCAACAACACAAGCGGAAGCCACAAGCTCAACAGCGCAATTGCTCAGGCTTACTACGCTAAAAAGCAGGGACTTAAAGGTGTTACAACCGAAACAGGCGCAGGTCAGTGGGGTACTGCCCTTTCAATGGCTTGTTCATATTTCGGCCTTGACTGCAAGGTATTTATGGTAAAGGTTTCATACGAGCAAAAGCCTTTCAGAAGAGAGGTTATGAGAACCTACGGTGCAAGCGTTACTCCGTCACCGTCAACAACAACGGAAGTCGGCAGAAAGATTCTTGAGGCTCACCCCGGTACAACAGGAAGCCTTGGCTGTGCTATTTCTGAGGCTGTTGAGGTTGCAACTCATACAGACGGCTACCGTTATGTACTCGGAAGTGTGCTTAATCAGGTACTTCTTCATCAGTCGGTTATCGGTCTTGAAGCAAAAGCCGCTCTCGAAAAATACAATGTAAAGCCTGACATTATCATCGGCTGTGCAGGCGGCGGTTCAAACCTCGGCGGTCTTATCTCTCCGTTTATGGGTGAAAAGCTCCGTGGCGAAAATGACTACAAGTTTATCGCTGTTGAGCCGGCATCATGCCCAAGCCTTACAAGAGGTAAGTTTGCATATGACTTCTGCGACACTGGTATGATTTGTCCTCTCGCAAAGATGTACACGCTCGGCAGCGGATTTATTCCGTCAGCCAACCATGCAGGCGGACTTCGTTTCCATGGTATGAGTTCAACACTTTCTCAGCTGTATCATGACGGTCTTATGGAGGCAAGAGCAGTTGAGCAGACAAGCGTATTTGCAGCAGCAGAGCAGTTTGCAAGAGTTGAAGGTATTCTTCCTGCTCCTGAAAGCAGTCACGCAATCAGAGTTGCAATTGACGAGGCTCTCAAGTGCAAGGAAACAGGCGAAGAAAAGACAATTCTCTTCGGTCTTACAGGTACAGGCTACTTTGATATGGTTGCTTATCAGAAGTATAGTGACGGCGAAATGAGCGACTACATTCCGACAGACGCCGACCTCCAGCAGGGCTTTGACGGCTTGCCAAAGGTTGACTAATGCGAGTGTCTCGCACCCGGTTCGTGTAGACAGTTTCATTTTTCTAAAATTATTATGTCCGAGCATTACTCGGCACGCACATAACTTTTCAGAATGCGAGTGCATTTTTAGAATTACATAAAAAAGAGGTCAGCATTGCTGACCTCTTTTCAACTGTATTATTTCGGTAACTGTATCTCATTTATACAGTTTATTTTCATCATAAATTTCTGCCCCTACGATTTGCAAAGAAAATCAAAAAGTCAGGAAACTATGTTTCCTGACTCTAATTGCTGCATATCATATTTTCAGCTAAATAACTTCGCTGTCGCTCTGTTGCTAAATTGCAAACCTTTCGGTTTACAGCTAAATTAAATTCACTTTTAGCTGTCCGTCAGGACAATTTAGCTATCTACAGGATAATTTAGCTTGCGTAGCAAATTTAGCTCACGCTTGCGTGAATTTAGCTGAAAAAAGCACGCTCGAGCGTGCTTTTTTCAATGGCCTGCCCGAAGTACTTTGTGCGGATTTAAACTTTCCGCCTCGCTTGTTGCGTCCTGTGCATAGCTATGCCTCCATAAACGCTCCTCCCTAAAAATGCCCCACAGGGGCATTTCCTTTACGGTCGGCTTCAAATCCCTTCGGATTCTAAACAGGACAAAAAAAGACACCCCGTAGGGTGTCCTTTTTTGGCCTGCCCGAAGGGATTTGAACCCCCATTCTCCGGAATCGGAATCCGTTGCGTTATCCAATTGCGCCACGGGCAGATATATGCGGCAGGGTATTTTGTCTGCCGTTTTTCATTTTTAATTTGCATAATTTTTTATCTGAAAATCAACTGCAAAAACTGCTGTGCAACAGTCTTTAGCTTATATTATGCGGTTATTATACAACAATTTTTTACTTTAAGCAAGGGAAATTTGTCACTCCTCCCGACTGTAAGACGATCATTCTGCCATACTTTCGAGTTCTTCCCAGATTTCGTACTGCTCCTCCTGCTGTTTTTGCAAATCCTCGAGCAGTTTTGAAAGCTCCATAAGTTTTTCGTAATCTGCGGCAACTTCCTCACTTGAGAGAAGCTCCTGTGTTTTGGCGATTTCTTCGTCAAGTCGCTCAATTTCAGCCTCTGTCTTTTTAAGCTTAGTCTGTCTTTTGCGTTCTTCACTCTGCTTTTGCTTTTGCAAAAAGTAATCATTCTGCGTTTTTTCTTTTTTATCTTTCTTATTCTCAGTCGGAACAGCACCCGATTTTTCGGCTGTTGTGCGTTCAAGATAATAATCGTAATTACCGAGATATTCCTTTACTCCGTTATTTGTAAGGAGTAAAATTCTGTCGGCAATTTTATTTATAAAATAACGGTCATGGCTGACAATCAGCATTGTACCGCTGTAGTCAAGCAAAGTTTTTTCAAGTTCTTCCCGTGATGATGCGTCAAGGTGGTTTGTCGGCTCATCGAGGAGCAAAAAGTTACTGCCTTTTAGCATTAGTTTCAAGAGCGAAACTCTCGCCCTCTCGCCACCGCTCATTTTTGAAAGCGGTTTAAACACTTCGTCACCTTTGAACAGGAATGAAGCAAGCGCACTTCTGACTTCGGTCTGCGTCATATTTGGGAAGGTGTCCCACACCTCATCAAGTGCGGTTTTTGACAGGTCAAGATTTTGCTGCATCTGATCAAAATAACCGATTTCAACATTTGCGCCGTAGTCATATTCACCGCAGTTCATAGGAGTTTTGCCCGTTAAAATTCTGAACAGCGTTGTTTTACCGCAACCGTTGCCGCCGATGATGAACACTCTCTCGCCTTTTCTGATATGTATGTCAACATTTTTGAAAAGCTGTTTGTTGTCAAACGACTTGGCAAGATTTTTACAGATTAAAACATCGTTGCCACTTTCACATCTCGGCTCAAAATGCATACGCATTGTTTCAAGCTCGCTTTCGGGTGCAACAAGCCCGTCTTTGATTCTGTCGGCCTCTTTCTGCTTACTTGCGGCTGTGATAAAGTTGTGAGCCTGTCCCCAGCGTTTTTGCTGTTCAACAATGCCCTCAATACGCTTTATTTCCTTTAAATCGTGTTCATATTTATTTTTAAGCGACTCGTTCACCGATTCCTTTTTCTTGACAAATTCCGAATATGAACCCTTATAAACCATAGCACGGTTGTGTTCAAGTTCAATCGTCTTGTTGGTTACATTATCAAGAAAATAACGGTCATGGCTGATGATAATCATTGCACCCTTGAAATCTCTCAAAAAGCCTTCAAGCCATGCGATTGCGTCAATGTCAAGGTGGTTTGTCGGCTCGTCAAGGAGGAGCATATTGCTCTGCGACAGCAACAGCTTTGCAAGGCAGAGCTTTGAACGCTGACCGCCGCTTAAATTGCCGACAGGCATTGTAAAGTCATTTTCGGAAAATCCGAGTCCTAAAAGTGCGGAACGGGTTCTGCTTTTATAGGTCAGACCGCCTGCTCTTTCAAACTGTTCAATAAGCATGGTCTGCCTTTCAACAAGCTCGTCAAGATTTCCCGACTTGTTGTCAATCTGGTGTGCAAGTGCGGAAATTTCGGTTTCCATATCCGAAAGATAATCGAACACGGAAAGCAGCTCGTGATACACATCTGCCCTCGGATTGTTGCAGGCATGCTGTTCCATATATCCCGGACGGACATTTTTTGAAAAGGTAACAGTTCCCGAAACAGGGCTGATTTCGCCGTTGAGTATCTTAAAGAGAGTTGTTTTACCGACTCCGTTAGCTCCGATAAAGCCCACCTTATCTCTTTCTTCAACATCAAACGAAACATCGGTAAAAAGGTTTCTTTCGATAAAAGTCATTGTAAGATTTCTTACTGATAATGCCGGCAAAACATACACTCCCTTTCAAATTCGCTACCCACTATTGTACATTAAAATCGACAAAAGAGCAATACAAAATTGAAAATATGCCATAGGTTTACAAGGGCATAAGACACAATTCCGACCGTTAAAAGCATTTCAGCCGTTTTGCTCCTGCCGATTTCGGCAAGCTTGTAAATCAATGCACAACCCAGAATAAGCACAAGCGGCAAAATTCCCTTGATTAACAATGTCAGCCAAAAGTTTTCAAGCACAGGCTGCATAACGGGATTTGCCTCAACAAAATGTCCGCTGCCGATGAGCGCCTCTGTACAAATCCAGTCAACAATATTGAGAAAATAGAGTAAGCCGAGTTTGTAATAAAACGAACGACTTTCGTGACCTTTTTCATTGACGATATTATTGACATCAGATTCATTTGCCGATTTCAAATTAAACACAACAGTTTTTTCAAGTCCGATTTTTTCTGTCATACACAACACCTCAACGGTATTTTTTCCCGCTGAGAATGTTATATTCACACAAAAGAAAAGAGCCTCCCCTCGGAAGCTCATAATGAAAACGAATCAGCCTACTTCGCCTTCATATTTTTCTTTAAAAATTTCAAAGACTGTATTGAGAGTGTCATCATCATCAATAGCAATATACTCTTCATCTTCGTCATTGATAGGATTGATTAAGAAAATAACAACATCATAAACATCACTATCAATATTTGGATTGAACTTTGTAAGGATAAGATATTCTTCATTATCATACTCAATTACATCAAGAAATTCATAATCAACTTTTTCACCAGTTTCATCCTCAAGAGTAACTATAACTCTATCATCTTCGTTCATAAGCTCGTTTTTTGTATCTGCCATAGCGTATTCCTTTCCGAATGCGTTTAACGCCTCATAAAATAAATTAAGTTTAGTATAACCCAAAACATCGGCAAAATCAACACTTTATTGATATTTTACATTTAAAAGGTAAAAGCCAAAAACAGCTGCGATTGCTCGCAGCTGTCCTTGGGTTTAGAAGTTTTGAAATTAACGTGAAAACCGTAGATATTTAAGTCAGTGTTTTCAGAATTAACCTACTTTGGCGTTACCTGTGTCGCCGAACATATTAAGTCTGAAAAGCTTGCTCTCGTCGTTCTTGTTTTCGCAAATAATACTTGCTTCTGCAATCCTGCCGCCTTCGATAAGTCTTGTAAGACCGACAAGCTGGCAAAGCTTGCTGCGGAGATTGAGTCTGTCGCCTTCGCTTGTAACGAGATATACATTGCCCTCGCAGGTATCGAGCACGGCGAGGAATTTGGTTACATCAACATTGTGTAAGCTAAGAATTGGTGTCATAAAATTTCCTCCATTCAATTCTTTAAAAATATAAAGTTTTGTTTTCGTGCGCCATTTACCATTTGGCAAAATCATGATCAATTTATCGACTATGTGATAATTCAATTTTACTCGAGTAAGGCTAATTGGAAATCAGCCGATAGTCAAGCGGACTATTTACTTGACAATTATTATTATAGTCAAGCATTCGGAAAAGTCAACAATTTTAGCGATTAATTTTTGTTCACAAATGCATTTGGGTGTCAGTTATGCACAATAAATTGTTGTGTTTTTTGTACAATATGCTTTGTATTTGCTTTTATAGAAATATAGTTTTAACACAAGCATAACATTTGATTGTGTAAATTCAACAACTTGTTTCTTTTTCAGCATTATATAACTGCTGTTTTTTACAAACTTAATTTAATAGGCATATTGAGATTTTGCTCATTTTAAGTTATAATCTATGTTATGAAGGCTGATATCAAAAAGGATGCAGGATTGCTCCGAATTAAATTTTCAATAAAAGCAATCATACAAATAAGAAAGGAATCATAAAATGCTTAACGATTTTTACAAACAGTTCAAAAGCGGAACAGACATACGAGGAGTTGCAAGCGAGGGTGTTGAGGGACAAAGTGTAAACCTTACCGACGATGTTGTTGCCGATATGGCGGACGGCTTTGTGCTTTGGCTTTCTAAAAAAGTTTCAAAAAAGCCGAGCGAGCTCAAAATCTCTGTCGGTCGTGACAGCCGTATTTCGGGACCGCATATAATGAAAATCACAACCGAGCGTTTTAAGCGTTGCGGTGCAGAAGTTCTCTGCTGTCAGCTTGCGTCAACTCCGTCAATGTTTATGACAACCGTTGACCTCGGATGTGACGGTGCTCTTCAGATTACCGCAAGTCACCACCCGTTCAACAGAAACGGTCTTAAATTTTTCACACGTGAGGGCGGTCTTGAGGGCAGTGACATTGAGGAAATTCTTCTCTACGCACAAAACGGTGAACATCCCGAAGAAAGCAACGTCGGAAATATTACGGATGTTGACTATATGAGCGACTACGCAAAGGGACTTTGCGAGAAGATTAAAAAGGAAGTTAATGCAGAAGATTACGAGCATCCGCTCAAGGGCTTTAAGATTGTTGTTGACGCAGGCAACGGTGCAGGCGGATTTTATGCCGACAAGGTGCTTTCTGTTCTCGGAGCAGACACAACAGGCAGCCGTTATCTTGAACCTGACGGAATGTTCCCGAATCATGTGCCGAATCCCGAGGCTAAAGAGGCAATGGATTCAATCTGTGAGGCTGTCAGAGAATCGGGCGCAGACCTTGGCGTAATCTTTGATACGGATGTTGACCGTGGCGGTGCTGTTGACAGCAAGGGCAACGAAATCAATCGAAACAGACTTGTAGCCGTTGCGGCGGCAATTGCTCTTGAGGGCAATGACGGCGGTATGATTGTTACAGACTCAATCACATCAAGCGGTCTTAAACAATTTATTGAAAATGACCTCGGCGGAAAGCATTACCGCTATCGCAGAGGCTATAAGAATGTTATCGACAAGGCTCTTGAGCTCAACGCTCAGGGCATCAACTGTCCTCTTGCAATCGAAACATCGGGTCATGCCGCAATGCGTGAAAACTACTTTCTTGATGACGGTGCATATCTCTGCACAAAAATTATTATCAAGGCCGCTCAGATGAGAAAAGAGGGCAAGGAGCTTGACGAGCTTACCGCCTCACTCAAAGAACCGCTTGAAAGCACAGAAATCAGATACAAAATTCTTGAAAAAGATTTCAGAGCCTGCGGTGAAAAAATTATTGCCGACCTTACAAAGTATGCCGAGGAGCAGGACGGCTGGTGCGTTGCCGATGATAACCGTGAGGGCATCAGAGTTTCGTTTGACAGGGATAACGGTGACGGCTGGTTCTTGCTCAGACTTTCGGTACACGATCCGATTATGCCCCTCAATGTTGAAAGTGACAGCGAGGGCGGTGTAAAAATCATCTGCGACAAGCTTGGTGAATTTTTAAAGACTACAACAGGTCTTGACCTCTGATATTGGAATATTTTGCGTTTTTGTTGATTTTTATTGTCGCAACTACGGGTTGCAACCGAGAGTTGCGACAATGGAACCCGAAATGTATTGTTTTTTGGGGCAGGCAACCGATATAATTTTCTCACAAGGTAAAACCCTAAAGCAATATTTGAGGAGGAAATTTTATGAACATTGAAACTGCCAACAGACTTTTGCAGTACAGAAAAAAGATGAATCTAAGCCAGGAGGAGCTTGCCGCAAGAATAGGTGTAAGCCGTCAGGCTGTGTCAAAATGGGAGCGTGCAGAGGCATCGCCCGACACGGATAATCTTATTCTTCTTGCCGATATCTACGGTGTTTCGCTTGATGAATTGCTTAAAGGCGAAAAAGAAACCGAAAGCGAAACACAGTCGGAAGAACCCGAAAATAATGCCGAAAATAATCCCGACAGCGACACAACATACAAAAAATCAGACAAGGTTTCGTTCAAACACGGAATCCATGTTGACTCAAAGGACGGTGATTCTGTTCACCTTAATTTCAGGGACGGAATCCATGTTAAAGATAAAGATGGTACAAAGGTTGATGTCGGCTGGAACGGAATTCATGTTGAAGAAAACGGCAAAACAAAAGTCTATACAGACGAAAACGGAAATGTTATGTATGATGAAAGCATTGAAGAGCATAAACATTCAAAGTCGCACCGCTTTTGGAAACACTTTCCGTTTTGGTTGATTGCCGTTATCGGATTCCTCGTTTGGGGATTCAGCGGAGTATTGCTCGGTTGGGTACTCAGCTGGGTATGCTTTCTGACAATTCCTCTCTATTACACACTTGTTGACGCAATCTACAAACGCAAGCCGAGTCATTTTGCTTATCCCCTGCTTGTCGTTATTGTGTATATGTTTTTCGGATTTCTCGACATCTGCGGCGGTTGGTCATTTGGTTGGATTGCATTTTTAACAATTCCCATTTATTATGAAATCTGCAAGCTTTTCAAAAGCGAAAGAAAAAGTTCTGACGATTAAAACTGAATTAAAGACATACAAAAACACGGCAGTTGATAAAAAACTGCCGTGTTTGATTTTGCTGTAAATTATGTCCTTGTATAAAGTGTAAACCATGTTGTTGACATAGTTATTCGCCCATAGATTATGCAAACAGATAATCGTACAAATAAAATTTTACGGAATCATAACTGTGTCTGTTGTGTCGAGCTGTGAAGTTCTCATTGCGGGCTTGCAGAGTTCAATCTGCCTGCCGTCTTTGATAAAGAGCGGAACTTCATTGAGAGCAACCTCAATATAATGAATACCCTTGCTCATTTTTTCTGTCGTAATGCTTGTACCGCTGAGTTTTACAAAAGTCATGTTCTCGGGGAGATAAACATATCTTCCGCCTACATTCTGCTCATATACAGGGCAAATCATGCACTCGTCACCGAGCATAAGCTGTGTTTCACATTCACGGGCAATTTTATCATCGGGATAATCAAACGAGAGCGGTCTGAAAATCATATCATTTTCTTCGCTTGCCTTTTTGAATGTTCTGTAAAGGTACGGAATAAGTCTGTAACGAACCTCAACAATATCCTTGAAATCATCGCTGTTTTCAAAGCTGTAGCACTCCTGATTTCTTGTTCCGAGAGCGGCATGGTTACGCATAAGCGGAGTAAATACCCCAAGTGCCATATGGCGAAGCACCAGGTCTCTTGTTGCATCCGCACCAAATCCACCAAGATCTGCTCCTGTGTAAAGGAATCCGCACATATTCAAAGACGGCAGCATTTTCAGGTTCAGAAGAATGTGTGACCACCAGGATTTATTGTCTCCCATCCAGATTCCGCCGTAACGGTGCATTCCAATATAGGAGGAACGGGAAAACATCAGGAAACGCTTCTCCTGATCAATGCGGTCGAATGCTT
>OHIN01001707.1_pt1 | contig 10727 bp, 12 predicted proteins | sample 1568261 | NCBI WGS metagenome assembly OHIN01 (sample SAMEA3879578, study PRJEB24766) | human gut metagenome | biome: human-associated habitat; feature: feces | place: USA | collected 1985/1987
TGGAAGCGAGTGAGGTTCTGAAACTTATTTGCGGTTACGGCGATGTACTGGCCGGAAAATTATGGACTGTCGATCTTAGGAGCATGCAGTCGTTCATTCTTTTAATATAAATGGCAGAAAAAATATACCCGAATTGTATGAAACTGATAGTGATTACCCAACCTGAATTCTTTGAAGATGAAGCCGCTGCGATCACTTCCCTGTTCGATGCCGGACTTGAGATCCTTCATCTTCGCAAACCCGGTGCGTCTTACGAAGATATGGACAAGCTCTTGCGCCGCCTTCCGGCGGAATACATGGAGCGCATCGTTACCCACGACCATTTCGGGCTTGCATCCGAACGGAACTTGAAAGGTGTTCATCTGAACAGACGCAACCCGGCAGCACCTGCTGGCTTTACAGGGCACGTCAGCCGTTCCTGCCATTCGCTGGAGGAAGTGGCGGAATATAAAGCGGCATGCAACTATGTTTTCCTCAGTCCCATATACAACAGCATTTCAAAAGAGGGATATGCTGCTGCCTACGCTTTTGATGATTTGCAGAAGGCACATCGGGCGGGCATCATCGACTCCGGCGTAATGGCGTTGGGGGGTGTCACTGCTGAGCACTTACCCGAAATCAATTCATTAGGTTTCGGCGGTGTGGGACTGTTAGGCGATATATGGCAGCGGACGGGAACGGATTTCATCAATCATTTCAGGGAGCTGCTCCGTTCGGCTTCTGTCTTTTAATCATCAATCATTTTATCATCATGTTGTCCACTCCAGTCATTCTCACCGTTGCCGGTTCCGATTGTTCCGGCGGCGCAGGCATACAGGCGGATATTAAGACGATTTCCGCATTGAAGGGGTATGCCGCCTCCGTCATTACCGCCGTTACCGCACAGAATACGGTAGGGGTTCAAGCCGTCTACCCCATTCCACCGGATATTGTCCGCATGCAGACAGAATCTGTCATGGACGATTTGCAGCCTGCTGCCGTCAAAATAGGAATGGTGCACAATGCCGCTATCGTACGCGCCATTGCGGAATGTCTGCAAAGGTTCCGCCCCCGCTTTGTTGTCTGCGATCCGGTCATGGTGTCTACCAGCGGACGGCAACTGATGACGAAAGATACCATTCACACAATTCAGGAAGAGCTTTTCCCCCTCTGCTCACTGATAACTCCCAATTTGAGTGAAGCATCATTGCTGCTTGCACGCACTGTCACAGATGTGGAGGATATGAAACAAGCGGCTCGCGAACTGGCAGACCGCTATCATTGTGCCGTATTGGTAAAAGGCGGCCACTTGTCCGGAACCACAATGTGCGATGTGTTGTATGGCGAGAACGGATTCAGCCTGTTCGAACAACAAAAGATAGAGAGTTGCAATCTTCATGGTACGGGCTGCACGCTGTCTTCCGCCATTGCCACCCTCGCTACCTGCAACAACGGGCTTGAGGATGCCGTCCGTCAGGCAAAAGCCTATATAGGCAAAGCTATTCTTCATGGCAAAGACCTGCACATAGGGCATGGAAACGGGCCTTTATGCCATTTCTTCCCGGAGGAGGAATGATTGCTCATCTTTTTCCGGAAAACTTCATAATTAAAGCCCGAAATACTTGACAAGGGGTATCCTCATTTCGTATATTTGCACATCGAACAACTAATAACATTAACCTAAAACTTAGTAAATGGCAAAATCAATTTCTTCCTTTTCGGAGTTGGCACAAATGTATTTTCCCGGTTGCACTACTCCTAAAAATGCAGTGAGATGTCTGCAACGCAGCATTAAGAGATGTACAAAATTGGCAACATTATTGGCGGAAACGGGCTATCTTCCCTATAATCACCGCTGGATTTCGCCCAAGCAACAAGCGCTGATATTTGAAAATTTAGGCGATCCATACCCTGATTAAGTTTATAAAACGACATGAAAAAACGGCATTTCACATTGTGATTTGCCGTTTTTTTGTATCCATATTTCAATAAATTCATTCATAGACATCAAAACGCCTATTAATAAATTCCGGAAGAATTTTACTATAATTTTTCAAGAATTACAGTAAAATTCCAAATACATTCATTTATAGGAAGATTTTAAATGTATCATCATTTTACTTTTTCGCATGTAAGCAAATAATGAAAGGCATTTAGGTGGTGGAAAGCTGTTTCTTTTTCTGATTTATGCTTTATTTCATCAAGAAAGGCGGTGTTGTTTATGTATATAAATAGTTACGTTTGCGGCGTTGCCCCGACCCGGTTTCCGTATGCATGCAATCATAATGTTTTCGAATCCACTAATAATTAGCAGCTTACAACTTTTTTCAAAAAAACAAGTTCCAAAGGGCCCAAAAGGGGACTGAACGCCCGGCAGCCTGTTGTACCTTTGCATAGTCATTAAAACAAATGGCAATAGTAAACCTTTTATTTTTTAACCTATTAAACTTTAACGATTATGGCTTTAGAGTATGTAGTAACCAAAAGAGTGTTTGGTTTTGACCAGTCGAAAACAGAAAAGTATGTAGCGCGTTCCGTCGGTTCCGGCCAAGTGCGTTTCGACAAAATGTGTGCAAAGGTCAGTCGCCTGTGCGGTGTTCATCGCAAAGTGGTAGACTTGGTGGTAAGCGGTTTGGTGGACATGATGGCAGAGGACATTGACGACGGCAAAACGGTGCAAATGGGAGAATTCGGACTGTTCCGGCCTACCATTAAAACAAAAAGCGCCAACACAGCCGAGGAGGTCAATGCAAGCAATATCCTTTCCAAGCGCATCGTGTTTACGCCGGGAAAGATTTTCCACCGTACGCTGGAGGAAATGAGCGTCACCCGTTCAGTGCCTGTGGACACTGACTATACAGACGGAAGCGGCAATAGCGGAAACACCGGTGGCACTGACGGGCCTAATGAAGGCGGCGAAGAAGAGAATCCGTTGGGATAACCGTTATTGAGAGAATACATTTTTTCTTCTACCCTAAAGATGAAAAGCAGCGGGACGTGTCCCGCTGCTTTTTTTTATATAATATACCTGCCATTATTAAATTTTATCTATTATTTTTGCAAAAACATTCACAATAAACCAGACATATATCATGGAAAAAGCAAAAGTATATTTTTCGGACTTACGCACCTCTCCCACTTCCAATCTTTTAGACAAAATGGAACGTCTGCTCAAGCGTGCCGGTATCGGACAGCTTCCTTTACAAGACAGCTTTACCGCCATCAAGATACATTTCGGCGAACCGGGCAATCTGGCATACATCCGCCCCAACTATGCAGCGCGTATGGCCAATTTACTCCGCAGTTTCGGAGCCAAACCTTTCCTGACCAGACTGCAACACCCTATATTCCGGCCGCCGTTCCAATGCAGTGGACCATCTGCAAAGCGCAATGGAGAACGGGTTCAATCCCATATCCGCCCAATGCCAGGTGATTATTGCAGACGGAGTCAAAGGTACGGATTACAGGGAAATACCGATAGACGGAGAATATTGCCCGACTCCCAAGATCGGCACCGCTATCGCCGATGCGGACATCATAATCAGCATGAACCACTTTAAAGGGCATGAACAAACCGGATTTGGCGGCGCTCTGAAAAATCTCGGAATGGGATGTGCCAGCGTAGGCGGCAAACTGGAACTGCATGCATCTTCCCAACCTAAAATAGACACCGGAAATTGCATAGGGTGTAACATCTGCGTAAAACATTGCGCTCACGATGCCATACATTTGAACGCAGAACGCAAAGCGGAAATAGATTATGCCAAATGCGTGGGATGCGGACAGTGCGTAGCTCTGTGCCAGCATGATGCCGCCGTTGTGAGCGACTGGGACACATCCGAACGGCTGAATTACAAAATAGCAGAATATTCCGCCGCCGTACTGAAAGACAAACCGCATTTCCACATCAGTTTCATCATGAACGTATCACCCGAATGCGACTGCTGGAACCATAATGACGCTGCCATCATTCCCGACCTCGGCATGCTGGCGTCGGCAGACCCCGTAGCGTTGGATAAGGCATGTGCGGACTTGGTCATTCAGTCGCCCATTTTGCATGGAAATAATGTGCTTGCCAAAGGACACGAGCACGAAGACCTGTGCGGTTGCGACAAATTCCACATGGTGCATCCCGATACGGACTGGCTTGCCGGCCTGCGCCATGCCGAAAAAATCGGTTTGGGAACAATGGATTACGAGTTAATAAAAATCTAAAGCTGCATTTACACTTATGGCAAAAACAATGGAGGAAGTGCTGGAGCGTTTCCGCACTATTGAATTCCACGAGGATTTTGATATGATTGTGGCTATTGCCAACGGCGGAATTGTTCCGGCGGGTATCATCAACCAGCGCCTGCAGAAAGAAGTACATCTCTTGCGCATCAATTTGAGAGACGAATACCAGCATCCAAAGTATGACGTTCCGCAATTACTGGCGCCTGTGGATTTCGACTTCAAGGGCAAGAATATCTTGCTGGTGGACGACCGTATAAAAACCGGTTCCACCATCAGGCTGGCACGCGAACTGCTGAAAGATGCATGCAGCATCAAAACCTTTGCAGTGAACGGTACGGCCGACTACGCATTATTTGATGAGACATGTTTCAAATTTCCATGGATATTATGAATAAATGAACATTTTCCTGCTGTTTTCCTTTCTTGCTTCGATAAAATAACTAATTTCGTACCGGACTAAAAATAGCAGAGACTAACAATATGGAAGTAGTAACGAACAACTGGTTCTCAAATAAATATTCTATCGGTTATGCCTTGAGTGGCGGCTTCATTAAGGGATTCGCCCATTTAGGAGCCATGCAGGCACTGCTGGAGCATGACATTAAGCCCAATATAATTTCAGGTGTCAGTGCCGGTGCGTTGGCAGGCGTTTTTTATGCGGACGGCAATGAACCGCATAAAGTCCTGGATTATTTTGCCGGGCATAAATTTCAGGACTTGACCAAATTGGTAATACCCAAAGTGGGCTTGTTCGAGCTTGGCGACTTTAAAGATTTCCTGAGAAGTAACCTGAAAGCGAAAAAACTGGAAGAATTGCAATTGCCACTCATCATCACCGCTACCGACTTGGATCATGGACGTTTGGCACATTTCCATAAAGGAGACATCGCAGAGCGTGTAGCTGCATCCTGCTGCATGCCGGTATTGTTTGCACCCGTAAAAATAGAAGAAACCTATTACGTGGATGGAGGACTTTTGATGAACCTGCCGGTAACCACCATCCGACGGGTGTGTGAAAAGGTGGTGGCAATCAATGTCAGCCCTTTGATGGCGCCTAAGTACAAAATGAACATCGTGAGCGTAGCCTTGCGCTCGTACAACTTCATGTTCCGTTCCAACTCGTTCCCGGAGCGTGAGAAAGCGGACTTACTGATAGAGCCTTACAACCTGGACGGTTACAGCAACCGGGAGCTGGAAAAAGCGGAAGAGATATTTATGCAAGGATACAACGCTACCAATGACATACTGGAACGTCTGCAAATAGAAAAAGGCACTATCTGGAAAGAGTAAAATAACCATTCTCTAAATAAAAAGAAATGAGCGACGAAAATAAACTGATTATTTATCAAGTGTTCACCCGGCTGTTCGGGAACAACAATAACCACTGTATCAATAACGGTAGTATTACCGAAAACGGATGCGGCAAAATGGCTGACTTCACAGCCAAGGCATTAGGAGAAATAAAGAAGCTGGGGGTTACCCATATATGGTATACCGGTATTATAGAACATGCAACGCAAACGGATTATCGTCGCTACAATATCCAGCCCGATCATCCGGCTATCGTAAAAGGTAAAGCCGGTTCGCCATATGCCATAAAAGATTATTATGATGTGGATCCGGATCTGGCAAAGGACGTTCCGGAGCGTATGAGGGAATTTGAAAACCTGGTGCAGCGCACACACCGTAGCGGCCTGAAGGTCATTATTGATTTTGTACCTAACCATGTAGCACGCCAGTACCATTCGGACATGCAGCCGGACGGCACTTCTCAGTTGGGCGTGAACGATGATGCGAACTATGCGTTCAGCCCTTACAATAATTTCTATTACATCCCGCAATCGGAGCTGCATGGACAGTTTGACATGCAAGGTACAGCCGGTGAACCGTATAAAGAGTTTCCGGCCAAGGCCACCGGCAACAATCGTTTTGACGCCTATCCCAACATCAATGACTGGTACGAAACGGTCAAACTGAATTATGGAGTGGATTATCAGAATGGTGGCACCTGTCACTTCAATCCTATTCCCGACACATGGACCAAAATGCTGGATATTCTGATGTTTTGGGCCGGGAAACATATTGACGGCTTTCGTTGCGACATGGCGGAAATGGTTCCTGTCGAGTTTTGGGAATGGGCTATCCCTCAAGTAAAGACCAAGCATCCCGACCTTCTCTTCATAGCTGAGGTGTATAATCCGAAAGAGTACGGTAACTATCTGTTCCGAGGAAAGTTTGATTACCTCTATGACAAAGTGGGACTGTATGACACGCTCCGCGCAATAGTGTGCGGCGACGAATCCGCAACAGCCATTACGAGGGCTTGGCAGAGTTTGGGCGGAATAGAGAAACGGATGCTGAATTTCTTGGAAAACCATGACGAACAGCGCATCGCTTCCGACTTCTTTGCAAGTAACCCGCGTAAAGCCATACCCGCCCTCATCGTATCGGCCTGTATGAACGTAAACCCTATGATGATTTACTTCGGACAGGAATTTGGCGAGCTGGGCATGGACAGCGAAGGCTTCAGCGGAAGGGACGGGCGCACTACGATCTTTGACTATTGGAGCGTCGACACTATTCGCCGCTGGCGCAATGGCGGAAAATTTGACGGGAAAATGATGACGGACAATCAGAAACACCTGTATGCCATCTATCAACGCATACTGACATTATGCAACGAGGAAAAAGCAATCTCACAAGGTGACTTTTTCGATTTGATGTATGCCAATGTCAACGGCTGGCGTTTCAACGAACATAAGCAATATACTTTCTTGCGCAAGTCCGGAAGAGAATTATTGATGTTTGTCGTAAACTTCGATCATATATCGGCAGACCTTGCAATCAATATCCCTTCCCATGCCTTTGATTTCCTGCAAATACCACAAATGGACCGGTACCATGCCGTCGATTTATTGAGTGGCAAAGAAGAGACAATCAGCCTATTGCCATACAAGGCAACGGAAGTATCTGTGGAAGGATACGGCGGTAAAATTCTTAAAATAAAATTATAAATTATGGAAATGATGCAGAGTGACCGTTTCACTCTGCATCATCCTTACCTTCCATTTTATCCTTCAACCTGTACATACGCGTAATGGCCGGATTATAGAACTCATCCGGATAATGGGCGGTAATGTCACTCAGGTTAGCTTGTACATACCTTTTTACATCAAATATCGTTTCAGCATCGTTCAATTGTATCTGTTCGGGAAATGATGCCGCTTTGGACCACTCTATCAAGGCATTGACACTTTCTTCATCGTATTTATACTCTCTCATAATTCATATATTTTCTTGCAAAGATATAACAATTGCTAAAGTAATCCTTACCCTTATGAACAAATTCTGAAAGGGTGACGTTATATAGATGTGTTTTTCATAGTATTAGATATAAGATTAATTAAAGGAGACGTACCCGCTTGTGATAAGTAAGTACATCAAAGAACAGAAGCGTCTGTTTTGATTGATAAATGTGTAAGAAGCATCGGTTTACCCCAAGCCGGTGCTTTTTTTATGTCTGTTTGTAGCATGTTATAAATATTATCCGTAAATTTGGCAGAAATAAGGATTTATGATTGATATGAACATTCCTGTTATATTTCAATTTCTGAAAGAACTGTCCGCCAACAATAATCGCGAATGGTTCAATGCTCACCGGGAACAATACGAAAATGCCCGAAATGAGTTCGAGAACTTGCTGACAGTGATTATCTCCCGCATCTCATTGTTTGACGAAAGCATCCGCGGCATCGAAGCCAAAGACTGTACATACCGCATCTATCGGGATACACGCTTCTCGGAAGACAAAACACCCTATAAGAACCATTTTGGCGGCTATGTCAACGCCAAAGGAAAGAAATCCGACCATTGCGGATACTATATCCATTTACAACCGGGAAACTGCCTGTTGGCAGGCGGCAGCTATTGCCCGCCCTCTCCCCTGCTGAAAGCATTGAGACAGGCGGTGTATGACAATATAGATGAATTTCGGGGAATTGTCGAAGATCCTGTATTCAAACAATACTTTCCCGTTGTCGGAGAAAATTTCCTGAAAACAGCCCCGAAAGGCTTCCCTAAGGACTATCCGTACCTGAAGTACTTGCAGTGCAAGGAGTATACCGTCGCCTGCAGCCAACCGGACAGTTTCTTTCTGGCTCCGGACTTTCTGGATCGTACAGATGATATTTTCAAACAGATGAAACGTTTTTCAGACTTTGTGAATTACACAATAGACGACTTTGAATAATTACCTATTTATAACTAACTTAAAACATTTGAATTATGGTAGTAGACAGACTTGAAAACATAGAGAAATATGCTTCGCTGAATCCTTTATTCGCACAAGCCATTGAATTTTTGAAATCACACGAGGTAAAGAATTGCTCGTAAATGTGGCGCAAACCAAACCGAAAACAAAGGAAGATGCCAAACTGGAAACACACAGGGATTTTATTGACATCCAGATTCCTCTGTCTGGTACTGAAATAATGGGCTACACCGCAGCAAAAGATTGCGTTCCGGCAGATGCTCCCTACAATGCAGAGAAAGATATTACTTTCTTTTCCGGTCTGGCAGAGAGCTATATCGAAGTTAAACCGGGCATGTTTGCCATTTTCTTTCCACAAGACGGACACGCTCCCGGCATCACTCCGGACGGTGTGAAAAAAGTAATTGTGAAAGTTAAAGCATAATATCAAATACCTCAAATTAATCCTTTATGGAAACATTGAATTTGATTAAGAACGATCCTTGGCTGGAGCCTTACGCAGATGCCATAAACGGACGTCATAAACATGCTGCTGAAAAAGAAGCGGAATTAACCAACAAAGGAAAACAAACCTTATCGGATTTTGCGTCCGGCTATCTTTATTTTGGCCTGCATCGCACTGATGAAGGCTGGGTTTTCCGCGAATGGGCTCCCAATGCCACTCAGATTTTCTTGGTTGGAACGTTTAATGACTGGAAAGAGGAGAAAAAATACAGCCTGAAACGTAAAGCAAACGGAAACTGGGAAATAAAACTACCGGCCGGCGCCATGAAGCATGGTGACTTATACAAACTAATGGTGCATTGGGACGGTGGCTGCGGCGAACGTATTCCGGCATGGGCAAATCGGGTTGTTCAAGATGAACAAACCAAAATCTTCAGCGCACAGGTATGGTCGCCGGAGAAACCGTATAAGATGAAAAAGAAAACTTTCAAGCCCGCCACTAATCCATTGTTGATTTATGAATGTCATATCGGTATGGCGCAACAAGAGGAAAAAGTCGGCAGTTACAGAGAGTTTCAGGAAAAGATTCTTCCACGCATCGTAAAGGATGGATATAACTGTATCCAGATTATGGCTATTCAGGAGCATCCATATTACGGCAGTTTCGGATATCACGTATCAAGTTTCTTTGCTGCTTCTTCCCGCTTCGGTACTCCGGACGAACTGAAAGAACTCATTGACACAGCCCATAGCATGGGTATCGCTGTTATCATGGACATCGTTCACTCCCATGCAGTGAAGAATGAAGTAGAAGGGCTGGGTAACTTTGCCGGTGATCCGAACCAGTATTTCTATCCGGGTGCCCGTCGTGAACATCCGGCATGGGATTCGCTTTGCTTTGACTATGGAAAAAATGAAGTTATTCATTTTTTGCTGTCCAACTGTAAATATTGGATGGAAGAGTATCACTTTGACGGTTTTCGCTTCGATGGCGTGACTTCAATGCTGTATTATAGCCATGGCTTAGGCGAAGCATTCTGCAACTATGGAGACTATTTCAATGGCCATCAGGACGACAATGCCATTTGCTATCTGACACTTGCCAACCGCCTGATTCATCAGGTTAATCCTAAGGCAATTACCATTGCCGAAGAGGTATCGGGAATGCCGGGACTGGCTGCAAAATTCGAGGATGGCGGCTATGGCTTTGATTATCGCATGGCGATGAATATTCCCGACTATTGGATCAAAACTATCAAGGAAAAAATAGATGAAGACTGGAAGCCCTCCAGCATGTTTTGGGAAGTGACCAACCGTCGTCAGGATGAGAAAACAATATCTTATGCGGAAAGTCATGATCAGGCATTAGTTGGTGACAAAACAATTGTTTTCCGTCTGATAGATGCCGATATGTACTGGCACATGCAGAAGGGTGATGAAAACTATACTGTAAATCGTGGTATCGCCTTACACAAGATGATACGTCTGTTGACGGCAACGACTATCAATGGCGGTTATCTTAACTTCATGGGTAATGAGTTCGGTCACCCCGAATGGATAGACTTTCCTCGTGAAGGTAATGGCTGGTCGTGCAAATATGCCCGTCGTCAATGGGATTTGGTAGATAATAAAAATTTGGCATATCATTATCTGGGTGATTTTGATTGCGCCATGTTGGAAGTTATCAAAAGTATGAAGAATTTCCAAGCTACGCCGGTTCAGGAAATATGGCATAATGACGGAGATCAGGTATTGGCGTATATGCGTAAGGATTTAGTATTTGTATTTAACTTTAATC
>OHIN01001711.1_pt1 | contig 10706 bp, 9 predicted proteins | sample 1568261 | NCBI WGS metagenome assembly OHIN01 (sample SAMEA3879578, study PRJEB24766) | human gut metagenome | biome: human-associated habitat; feature: feces | place: USA | collected 1985/1987
GCCACCGCCCATACCTCCTCCGAAGCTACCTCCGCTAAAGCCTCCGCCACTTCCGCCAAAGCCGCCTCCGCCGAAAATGACAGGGCCTCCTCCACCACCTCCCCGGTAGTTCTCATCGTAAGATTGCTGTCGGCGCACCACTTTGTGACCGCAGTTGCGGCACGTGTAGGTGACATCTTCTGTCCGTACTCCGTTGCGACGTGAGACAAGCACGCTGTTGCTCCGTTGCAGTTTATGCTGGCCGCACTGCGGACATTTGCTTGCAGCGCGTGTTTTTAGTATTCCTGCCACGATAGCGATCGCAAAGAAACCGATGACAGCCAGAATCAGCCCTATCGGAGATTCACCGCTGTTTTCGTCAGAGTCGTTTGTCATGCTGCCGTCAAGGCGGGCACATACGGCACGTACGCCGGCCACCATACCCGCATCCCAGTTGCCGTCTTTCAGATAAGGAATCATGTCTCGGGTCTGAATACGTTTGCAAATGGCATCGGGCAAGTCTCCTTCCAATCCATATCCGGTATAGAACTGGATGCAACGCTGGTCGGTTACCAGCAGGATAACCAGGCCGTTATTCTTGTCTTTCTTACCCACACCCCATTCGTTGAGCAGCTGATGCGAAAACTCAAAACAGTCTTCATTGCCGATAGACGGTACGACGGCCACTACGGTTTCAATGCCGGTCTGCTGTTCCAATGCATAAAGCATCCGGTCTATTTCGCCGCATGCCGAAACGGAGAGGATGCCGGCCGGGTTGCAAACATAGCGTGTCTTGTCCTGAAGGTGTACTTTAGGAATATTCTTAGTGGTGTAAATTTCCTGTGACTGCAAGGAAACAAGTATGCACAAGAAGAGTGCTATGGATATAATTCGTTTCATATTATTGTATTTGTAGGAGCGAAGGTAGTAAAAATCACATCAACGGATGTATTTCCCTACAAATTTCTTTACGCGCTCCGTATATTCCTGCGGATAATCTTTGTAGGACATGGCATGTGTGGCGCCGGGTACAATCCATAATTCTTTCGGTTCGCTCTTGGCTTCATACAAAGGGTAGACCATACGGGTAGGTACGTACGTATCCGCATCTCCATGGATGAAGAACATGGGAAGGCTGCATTTCTTCACTTGTTCCAAGGAAGAAGCTTCTTGGAAATTCCAACCATACTTGGCATTGCATAGCCAGCTGGTGGTGTACATTAACGGAAATTCAGGCAGTCCGAACATATCTTTCAGTTGGAATGAAAACTCGTCCCATACACTCGTATAACCGCAATCTTCTACGAAGCATTTCACAAAAGGCTGTTGCGCTTCTCCGGATACCATCATGGTGGTGGCGGCTCCCATGGAGATGCCATGCACTACCATTTGGGTGCGTTTTCCGAAAATATCGTTGGCGATATTCATCCAATTCAGCACATCAAGCCGGTCTTTCCATCCCATTTGTATGGCAGGACCCTCGCTCAGACCGTTGTCCTGCAAGTCGGGCAATAATATATTGTAATTCAGATCGTTGTTGTAAAGATAGCCTATCATCAGCATGCGGATGGCATTGTCCGTATAACCATGCACTATGACTGCTGTCTTATCGGTGGGCTTGGCGGCAGAGGCAAACATTGCATGCAGTTGCCGGCCTTCCCGGTTGATGATGAAAGTGTCACGCAGTGCGCCTGTGGTTTGCAGGCTGTCCAGCCAGGGCGTGATGAACGGATATTTGCTGTGCATATATTCGTACGATCCCGGAATATCCTTACCTTTATTGTCTTTCGGTGTCAGCGAGTAGCCGAGCATGTAGAAGCTCCCGCCTGTGAGGGCGACCACTGCTACCGCTAACAGTCCGAGCAGACCGTATCTGATGTTTTTTTTCATGTTATTTGTTCCAAATTTCCCATGCAGCAAAGGCTTGTAACAGCAGCATTTCGAGTCCATTCTTGGTGACAGCCCCTTGTGCTTTGCCTTTCTTCATGAAGAGTGTTTCGTTTGGATTGTATAACAAATCGTAGAGCAAATGGTTGGGTGTAAGCTCTTCGTATGGAATGTTCGGGCAAAAGTCCACTTTGGGGAACATGCCGACAGGCGTACAGTTGACTATGACCGTATATTCGGCCATAATCTCCGGAGACAGTTCCTCGTAGGTGAGGAAGCTGCTGTCCTTTTTGGTGCGTGACACGAAGACGCTTTCTATTCCTAAGTTCTCCAGACCGCGGTATACGGCTTTGGAAGCACCGCCTGTACCCAGAATCAGCGCTTTCTTGTGGTGGGGTTGCAGTAGCGGTTCAATGGATTGTGTAAATCCGATGATGTCCGAGTTGCAGCCTATCAGTTTGACCTTTCCTTTGGGGAGACGGATGATTTTGATGACGTTGACCGCGCCTATTTTGGCTGTATCCTTGTCCAGTTCATCAAGGTAGGGGATGACTTGTTCTTTATAAGGAATGGTTACATTGAGTCCGCAGAGGTTGGAATTCTCCTCAATCACTTCCATGAAGTCTTCGATGCGGGGAATTTCGAAGTTCACATATTCTGCGTCGATGTTCTCTGCTTTGAATTTCTCATTGAAGTATCCGATGGAGAACGAATGTTTCAGCGGGTAACCGATTAGACCATATTTCTGCATATCCAAGTGTGTTAAAGGGGAAGATAAGTGGCTATTTCTTAGCGATGTATAAAGTGCATATTCCGAAAGTCAGCCGCCGGAAACGTACTTCGCTGAATCCTGCCTTGCGGATTACTCCCTGCATGATTTCGCCTTGCGGAAAGGCGCGGATGCTTTGGGGCAGGTAGGTGTAGGCGCTGTTGTCTTTCGAGATACATTTGCCGAGCAGCGGAATCACGACTTTGGAATAGACGGAGAAGAGCTGTTTCATAGGGAAGCGGTCCGGGGTGGATAGCTCCAGTATGACGAGATGTCCGCCGGGCACCAGCACGCGGCATATTTCGGACAGCCCTTTGTCCAGTCCGTCGAAGTTGCGGATGCCGAACGCTACGGTTACGGCATCAAAACTTCCGTCGGCAAATGAGAGAGAGGTGCAGTCCTCCCGGGCAAAGGAAATCTTGTCCGAGAGGTGCGCCTGTTTTACTTTTTCACGTCCCACATCCATCATGCCTTCGGAGATGTCGGTTCCTATCAGCGTATCGGGTTGCAGTTCGCGGCAGGCAAGTATGGCAAAGTCGCCGGTTCCGGTCGCTACATCCATGATACGTCGGGGGTGGAAGGGGCGGAGCGCGTTAATCGCCTTCTTGCGCCAGCTGCGGTCTATGCCCATTGACAGGGTATGGTTCAGCTTGTCGTAAGCAGGGGCGATGTTGTCGAACATTTCTTCGACCTGTTCGCTCTTCTTGCCCTCGTTACCGTAAGGCTTGATGTACTCTTGGGGGTAGTTCATTTCTTCAAGTATTCCGTTACGTTCTTTTCGATGCGTTCGGCGATATTGCTTGTATCTTCTTTCACGAACTTCTCACCGGTGATGTGTTCGTACAGTTCGATGTAGCGTTCGCTGATGGAGGTTACGATTTCGTCTGTCATTTCCGGAACCTGTTGTCCTTCTTTGCCCTGGAAGCCGTTGTCCATCAACCATTCGCGTACGAACTCCTTTGAAAGCTGCTTTTGCGGTTCGCCTTTGGCAAAGCGCTCTTCGTAACCTTCGGAGTAGAAGTAACGGCTGGAGTCCGGAGTGTGGATTTCATCCATGAGGTAGATGGTGCCGTTGTGCTTGCCGAATTCATATTTGGTATCGACAAGGATCAAGCCGCGTTCTGCTGCGATTTCCGTACCGCGTTTGAAGAGGGCCATTGTGTATTTCTCCAGAATTGCATATTCTTCGGGAGTAGCCAGGCCTTTGGCAAGAATCTCCTCTTTGGAGATATCGGCATCGTGTTCGCCGATTTCGGCTTTCGTAGTCGGGGTGATGATAGGTTCGGGGAACTTTTGGTTCTCTTTCATGCCTTCGGGCAGCTTCACGCCGCAGATTTCGCGGACGCCGCTCTTGTAGGCGCGCCATGCGCTACCGCAGAGATAACCGCGTACAATCATTTCAACCGGGAAACCTTCGCACATCACGCCCACTGTTACCATGGGGTCGGGAGTGGCCATTTTCCAGTTGGGACAGATGTCGGTGGTGGCGTCGAGGAATTTGGCTGCAATCTGGTTCAGCATTTGTCCTTTGAAGGGAATGCCTTTCGGCAATACTACGTCGAAGGCCGAAATGCGGTCGGTAGCGACCATAACTAACTTTTCACCGTTGATGTTGTACACATCGCGTACCTTTCCATGATAGACACTCTTTTGTCCGGGAAAGTTGAAATCTGTTGCTGTTAATGCTTTCATCTTTGTGATATTTATGAGTTAATATTTACTGTGTGGTGAGTTTCTTTCTCTCTCGTTCCGCTTTTGCTTCTTTCTCGAACTTCTCGTAGGCCTCCACAATCTGGGTTACCAGCTTATGGCGTACGATGTCTTTCTTGTTCAGTTCGATGAAGCTGATGCCTTTCACGCCTTTCAGGATGCGGAGTGCTTGTACCAAGCCGGAAGTCTGGGAAGAAGGCAGGTCAATCTGAGTCATGTCACCGGTAACAATCATTTTGGTGTTCGTGCCCATGCGGGTGAGGAACATCTTTATCTGTTGGGTGGTGGTGTTTTGCGCTTCGTCCAGAATCACTACGGCGTCGTTCAGCGTGCGTCCGCGCATGAAAGCGAGGGGGGCAATCTGAATGATGTTCAATTCCATGTACTCTTTCAGTTTGGCGGCAGGTATCATGTCCTGCAATGCGTCGTACAGCGGTTGCAGGTACGGGTCTATCTTGTCCTTCATGTCACCGGGCAGGAAGCCGAGCTTCTCTCCGGCTTCTACGGCGGGACGGCTGAGGATTATTTTCTTTATCTCCTTGTTCTTCAGTGCGCGTACGGCAAGGGCAATGGCTGTATATGTCTTACCCGATCCGGCAGGGCCGATGGCGAATACCATGTCGTTTTTGGCGAAAGCCTCCACCAGCTTCAACTGGTTTTCGCTGCGGGGGATGATTGGTTTTCCCGTCACGCTGAACACGATGACGTTGCCCGACTTTTCCGCCTGCGGGGCATTGCCTTTGATTATATCAATGATAACTTCCTCTTTCAGTGAATTGTATTCGGCGCAATACTTTTCGAGTTTGGTGATGTTTTCTTCGAATGCGCACATTTCTTCTTCGTCTCCCAGCACTTTGATCACATTGCCGCGGGCAACGATGCGGAGCTTAGGGTACAAGGCTTTTATCAGTTGCATATTGGCGTTGTTTACGCCGTAAAAAATAACCGGGTCAATATCCTCAAGAACAATCAGTTTCTCTATCATTAAGTTGTATTAAAGAAAAATTTCTGCAAATTTAATGAAACGTTTTGGATTCTCTGATTGTTTGGAGGTGAATTTTACTGCAATTTACATTCATCTTCCGTTCATCGGGCAGTAATATGGAAACAACCTTGCTTCAGTTCGTATTTGATATAGCATTTTTCAGCTTGTCGTAGATCTCTTAAAACTTCGGATAGAACAAGTTTCAGTGTGTCGGCACTCACGTCCTGCATAGGGCGACCGTCTTTATCTTCCACTTTCTTAAAACGTTTCCAACTAACATCAAAAGTAGCCCCGAAACAATGTGCCGAGTTGGCGGAGGCATTTCCATTGCGACGGCGGAGACGTTTCACATCGTTTTCAGTACGTAGTACGGAGGTGATGATTACCTGATTGGGATTCAGCCCTTTGGCAGCCAATGAATCGAGAAAGTTGGAGCCGATTGTATCGAGCAATGCGCTGGCACGTGGAACGAGGTAGGGAATGGAATGTGTCAATGAATCCACTGCATAAAATTCATTATCAGTGATATGAGTCAACTTTTCTTTCATAGCTTCCGCTTCTTCTCGGTCTGCCAGCGGGCTAATACCTATCTTTTTAGCGACTTCCAGATGTGCATCGTTCAAATCAGGGAAAGAACGTTTGTAACTGACAACGCCACGAATATTGTGCGGCTTGTTCAATTTCAGTGACATGTCTTTCTTTTTGCAGCTTGAAGTAAGCGTTGTAAGCCCAATAACAAGTAAAAATAGCGGTAATATGCGAAGCTTGTAAGTAGTCATTTTGTATTTTTTGCCCGCAAATATACGCTATTTTTTCATACGTTCTATGCTTTGCATTATTTTCCGCCTCATATCTTTTACGGGTCACTCTAAAATATTTTCCGGTATTTCCGGACGGGTATCAAGAGTGCCTATAATGGTATAATCCGTGTTATCTATTGTTGTCTTCAGCGTTGGTATTATTAAATAATCACTTCTAGTAAGAGCCTTGTTAATAAGTTGCTCCCAATCTATCTTTAAATATCTTTGTATAAGATTGATAACTGCATTTACACTTGTAACTCCATCAAATAGTTCAAATCTTAATTTGTGAGGGGTGGGAGGGGTTGATGCATCCGTGAAATTTCCTTGTTCGTCAGATGCATAATTTAATGTTAAATAAGGTATGGCGTATGTAGGAGATGAGTTGCCGAAACCATTTTCTAATTTGACTGAAAAATCGTATGTTCCTTTGGCTATCGGATTTTGGGATAGTTCGTTTTTGGAGTCGCTATATCGGAAGAAATAGCAATCTTTAGATTCATTGTTAATCAAATAGACCACAGTGCCATTGGACAGTGCCGGATGATTACTTTCTTTTATTGCGTATGCCAAATAACTGTCTATAATTTTAATTTTTAATTCAACTATTTCGTTGGTGATATTATCTTTTACTTTCACCTTTGTTTCTCCTTTCTTTTTGGGGGTAACTTTTAAACTTCCCATTCCTATTGAGCTGGATAAATCTACATCGATGCTTAAAATATCAGTTTCTTCTACAGTCACGGTATAGTCTCTGTTTCCACCTCTAATGGTAATATCTGTTGCTCTTAATAAAGGTTGTTCGTAATACTCTTTTTCAAAGGATAAAGGATATATCTTTTCTTCATTATTATTGCCACAGCTAAAAAAGATAATTGTACAGAGGAATGAAAGTAGTGCTCCAAGTAAATGTTTTGTTTTCATGATTATTTTGTTTTATAGTTTTGCAGGAGAGATATAGTCTTATAAGTTCCTGTGTTGACGTTGGAGGCAAATATAAAGATTTTATCGATATGTTGAAGTAAATAGTGTATTTATTTCCTGTCCTCCAGCTATTTTCATACATTTGTAGCGGTTTATAAAAATAGGCCACTTTCCCACTAAACATAACACACATGAAAACAGATTTCGATTACAATTCTATGCCCGTTAGCTTCGCTCATTGCTTGAATGGACATTGTTTGCGTGCGGACAAATGTTTGCGGCGACAAGTAACTCTCCGAATGCCGAAACAGCGGGCTGCTGTAATGGTTATTAATCCCGAACATGTCACTTCCGATGGTGTAGACTGCACTTACTTTATTGATGAAAAGCCGGTGTTGTTTGCACGGGGTATGAAACATTTGCTGGATCGGGTGCCGCTTGCTGATGCCACCGTTATCAAACGACAGATGATAGCCTACTTTGGCAAAACGATCTATTACCGTTGTTGCAACAAGGAGCGGCTGATTAAACCGAAGGAGCAGGAATACATACAGGGACTTTTCCGCAGGCGGGGAGTTACAGAAACGCCTCAATTTGACGAATATATAGAATACTATGATCTTGGGTAAGTATATCCGTTAGTTCCGGTAGTCCCACATATTGTGGGAAAGTATTCTTTTATATTATGGGAATTTATTCCCGCAAAATAAGGGAATAAATTCCCTCCAGCTAGGGAATCTTTTCCCATAATATATGGGACTACCGGAGACTGTAATACCCTGATAATAGTTGACTGCCTTTTTTCTTATCTTCGGGTTGGGTTGACATTTATTATGTAGGTATTATATAGCAGTCCCGGTATGAGAAATGCATGATGAAAGTATGAGAAATACCGGTTTTTTATGACATTTCAGGCAAAATATTATGAGAAACAGCTTTTTGAAAAGTATTTCTCATAGTGCTATTGCTTTGAATTACAGGTAATTATTCTATGGATTATGAGAATATGAGAAATGATTTTGCAAAATCATTTCTAGTGGCGCGACATTCCGGGATTATTGTAATTGTATACAAAGAATGAGCGATATGGCTTCACGACTTATTACATATTTTGTGTTACATATTTTATGTAACATAAAGAACGTAATAAATCCGGAATGTTCAAAGAAGATTTATTCGAGTTATATATAAAAAACAAACGCTGATGAGAACAAGTAATCATGCTTTTCTCATCAGCGTATATTATGTTGGATTACAACTATTTCTTATCTTTTTTCTCGTCAGCTTTTGTTGCAGGCTTTTCCTCCGTTTTGCTTTCCGGATTGATAATACCCTTCACTGTTTCACCGATAGGAAGCTTGTCCAATACGCCAAGGCTCGGAGCTACTGTCTTTACTAATGTGTTCAGGAAATTGCTAGTTCCACCGTTTCCTCCGTCGAATACAGTGATATTTCCTAGGTTCATGTGTTCGAACGCCTTCACCTGTTCGCCGGCGATTTCCTTCCACTGGTCTACCATCTTATATTGGATAGCGATAGCTGGATTCGATTCAGCTGCTCTTACCATTGCTTCGAAACCTTCTGCTTCCGCAAGTAATGATTTCTTCTTACCTTCCGCTTCTGCTTCCAGTTTCAATTGGATAGCTTTTGCTTCCGCTTCGGCTTGTGCTAAAGTAGCCTTTGCGCGTGCTTCCGCTTCGCGGGTAATCTTTTCAGCGATGGCATTTGCTTGCAGGATAGCTTCCTGTCTGGCGATTTCCGCAGGAACAATCTTTTCAGCCTTCAATGAAGATTCCACTTTCCGTGCCTTAGCTTCTTCCACTTCCTTTTGCGCAATTTCGCGTGCAGTTTGTACGGCAGCTTCCGATTTTGCGGCAGCTTCACCTGCTTGCTTATCGGCATTAGCTTGTGTTACAGCTAGTTCTGCATTGGAGAGTGCTACCTCTTTCTGTGCGTCATTTCGTCCGATGGCAGCTTTCTTGGCAGCTTCCGCCTGTTTGATTTCCATATCCGAGTTTAGTTCGGCAACACGGCTTTCTTTTTCTGTATTTGCCTGCTCGATACGGATATTCTTTTCAGCTTCAGCCTTTGCTACTTGTGATTCTTTTTCTGCATTGGCAATGGCTACTTGTGAGATTCTGTCCTTATCTGCATTTGCAACGGAGATTTCTTGTAGTTTTTTGGTTTCTGCAATAGCAATATCCTGATCTTTGCGGGTTTCTGCTACTTTCGTTTCACGCTCCTTTATTTGATTAGCAATTTTGATAGCACCCAGCTTTTCCTGTTCTTCGATGTTAGCCTGTGCCTCGTTCAGTGCTTTACTTTCAGCTTCCTTACCTAAATTGACAATGTAGTTGGCAGCATCGCGAATATCACTGATGTTGATGTTCATCAGATACAAACCGAATTTGCGAAGTTCAGTATCAATATTATCTTTCACTTTAGCCAGGAACTTATCCCGGTCAGAATTTAATTCTTCGATAGTCATATCGGCGATCACCATACGCATCTGACCATATACAACATCAGTAATTAAGTTCTGCTTGTCATCCATCGTCAGACCCAGCATACGTTCTGCGGCATTCTGCATCACTTCGGGATCTGTGCTGATGGCTACGGTGATTGTAGTCGGCACATCTACACGAATATTCTGAGCGGATAGCGCACCGGTCAGTTTACATTCGATCTGCATGGGTTTCATGGACAGGAATTCGTAGCCTTGAATAATAGGCCATACGAAGGCTGCACCACCGTGGTATAGTTTTGCCGACTTTTTATCTCCTCCCGTTTTACCATATACGACGAGTACCTCGTCACTCTTACATTTGCGGTAACGGGAAAGGATACCAATGAAGGTAAGCAAAATGACTGCCACTAATATAGCAGCCATTATCAACATTTCTTGTGTCATAAAATTATGTATTTGAATAGTTATTGAATGAACAGTGTTCCGTCTTTGTAACTGGTGATGATTGTTCGGTCTCCAGTCTGGTATGTTTTTCCGGATTCGGAGATGACGTCTACTTCACGCATGGCTCCGTCCCGGGTGGTCTGTACAGTATATTTGCTGTCGCTTTGCTTGAAGTAGATGGTACATTCTCGTCCCACAAGTTGATCTGTCTGTTCAGAATGATTTACTTGTTGCAGTTGATAAGCTTTCTTATAGAGAAACCACACAGCGAGAACAAAGAAAAGACCCACCAGAATTCCGATGACATAACTTTGAATTTCAGTGTTTCCCGCTAAATACATGTACCAGCCGAATCCGATTCCAAAATGAGTTAGTCCTTTAAAAGAAACTACGCTACTGATGTCAGCATCTACGTCTACATCTGCATCCAGATCTCCGAAAAAGATAGATAATACGAATTGGATGAGAAAGATTCCCGTTGTGACAAGAGCGATGATGAGAAAAAAGGTATGGCTCATAGTAATTCTGTATTAATATAAAGTCTCTAGTTATAATACCTCAAATATACGGGTTTATGGGAGATAAACAAAGATAATTCATAAAAAAAATCCCCACCCACTCAGCGCTACTTTCACAAGCTGCCTCTGAGTGGACTGAGGAACACAAACAAAACAAACAATTTCTGTGTAATTCTTTTATATCTAGTTATGAAGCTTATACTCTTTGACGGCTTCTATGCCG
>OHIN01001718.1_pt1 | contig 10675 bp, 13 predicted proteins | sample 1568261 | NCBI WGS metagenome assembly OHIN01 (sample SAMEA3879578, study PRJEB24766) | human gut metagenome | biome: human-associated habitat; feature: feces | place: USA | collected 1985/1987
ACATATATATAATAGAAAAGAGATACTCTTTGTCGCTCCAATAGATGATAACCGTGGGATTCAAATTAACACTTTCCCATGTGCCGACAATGAAAAATAGGTTGAAAGACGGGTAATCTTCTTTAGTTCTTTTCATAAGGCATAATTTGTTTGGGTGATTGATTTTGTGTTTCACTGTTCGCAATAATTCTTTCAATATCGGAAGACTTATAATAAATTTTGCTGCCGATTTGAGAATAAGCCAGCCGTCCACTACTACGGTAATATTACAGTGTTCGTTTACTAAAGCCCAACAACAGACACACTTCCTGACTATCCATCCAGCCAGTTTTCTACTTTCTGGATATGAGTGCTGCACAAACTTTCTATTGCAAACTCGGTGAATCGTTCGCAGACATACGAAAAGGTTCTCTTTTCAATGGTTACTACTTCCATACTTTTAATTTTTAATGGTTTATAAAACGTGTTGATTCTATTTTCATCGGCAAATGAAAATAGAATCAAGAGCCGTTTTCAAAACTGTCTGAAAGTGGTATATCCTGTCTATCTCTGGCTCAATTCATTTGGAATATACTCATAGGATATTCTTTTTTTTGAACGTATTTACATAGAAAGTCAAATGGAAATAGAGATACGAAAAGATTTATCGCTTATCTTTGCCACATGACTACCAATAAGATAACTCCCGAAAAATTATGGGCAAGACAGCAGATCAGCCCGCTAGATGTGGACTATGATTCGTGGAATGAACGCAGGGCCTCCATACAGGCATTCTCACAAATGAGCCAGAGTTGTATCTTTACGGTAGATGTTTTCAAAGAACGATACGATTTTGCATCCGATAACTTTGCGACTATCTTCGGATATAACCCTATATGGATAAAGACTATTCGTAAACAGGGCGATTTGCAGGAGGAACGGATTCACCCTGACGACCGGACGCAACTCATCGAACACCAGATTGAACACGGATAGTTCATCTATTCACTTCCGCAGGAACAGAGGAATGATTATCAGCAGATATTCCAAATTCGTATGCTGAATGCCCAGCAGGAATATGTGAATGTTATCAGTCGCCACCAAGTGATTCAGAAAGACAAGAACGGAAAGGCGTGGATGATTATGGGAGTGATGGATCTTTCACCTGACCAAACACCTATGGAGCGAATTAAGCGAACGATTATCAATAGAAAGACAGGACTGATACTTGCGTCGACGATTGTTCTAGCCGAACCTCAATTAACCAAGCGTGAGAAAGAAATACTAATATTAATTCGGTAAGGTTTTCTGAGCAAAGAGATCGCTTATAAGCTAAATCTTAGTATTTATACGGTAAATAATCACCGAAAGAATATATTGGCAAAGCTAAATGTAGATAATGCGATCGAAGCTATCAATAAGACGGAAAATTTCGGTATTCTCTATTGATTACGGCAACCAATCCAAGCTATTTGTCAGCGGATTGGTTTTTCTCCATTGTTCCAGTTCTTCGTAACTACGAACTCCACCCACGAAAACAGCATGATAGATTTCTATGCCGGGAATCTGTACCCCATCCGGCACATCGAATTTAATTTGAAGGATAGTATTCTTGATTTCAGGAGTAAGTCGGTTCGTTATGGCAGCAGTTACTTTTTCTACCACACCATCATATTTTGAGCCTTTACGAATATGAATCATGTCGAACTTCCACGTGTTCATGTCCTCATCTTCGTAGATGGAGTGCCATTCGATGCACTCTTCTTCTGTCTGAATTAGATTTTTAAATTGGATTTCCTTTAAAGAGAGCTGTTCGGCAAGTTCCTGCATCACAGAAAAGCTGGCTGCAATATCCAATGTATCGGTATATATATGCAGGTCTATATCCCTACTCTTTGCCAACAGACCGGATTTGAGTGAGCCTACCAAATGAACGGTTGCCCCAATACGTTCCCATGCCGGGATAATACCGGTATGTTCCAATATATTCCAAGCGGTTTGCTGATTATGTAGGGCAAGTTCAAGAATATCCATATCGTTCATTTTGAGCATGCAAAGATACAAAACTTATGGATATATAGCTATAAATAGCCATTTCCTATCCTACTCGATTGCAGTAATTTTGCGCACCGTTTTGACTCTATTTTCATCCTTTAGCAATAAATTACTATGGTATTCAATCAAACAGAGAAGCAAGAAAGAAGCTATTTGCAGCAAATAATCAATCGGTTGAAGCAGATAATCAGCCATACCGATGTGTCCGTGAAAGACCATGTAGATACATTGGCAGAGTACAAGGACTACCTTTGGAACAATAAAGATATTGATCCGCATGAGATACGTTCCATGCGTGAAAGTATCCTGAATCATTTTGCCATAGGCGAAAGTGTAATTGACAAACGCCGACGGCTTGCCAAAATAGTGGATATCCCCTACTTCGGACGAATCGACTTTCAAGAGAAGAGCGAGAACTGTACGGTAATCCCTGTTTACGTGCTAATGCGGATGATAAGATGAAGAACATTGTTGCCACCATCCAGCGAGAACAAAACCGAATTATCCGTAATGAGGAAGCCCGAACGCTCATCATTCAAGGTGTGGCAGGTTCGGGCAAAACTTCTATTGCCCTACACCGCATCGCCTATTTGCTGTATGCTTTTCAGAGTAAAATCTATTCAAAAGACATATTGATTATTTCTCCAAACAAGGTGTTTGCCGATTACATTTCCAATGTCCTGCCCGAACTGGGCGAAGAAACCGTACCCGAAACCAGCATGGAGCAGGTACTTTCCGAAGTACTGAATCACAAATACAAATATCTTAGCTTTTTCAAGCAAGTGAATGAACTACTGACAAAACCAATATCGGACTTTATTAAGCGAATCGAATATAAATCCTCTTTCGACTTCATCGCCAGTCTGGATCGCTTCATTCTGCACATCGAAAACCACTACTTTAGAGCAGAGGATGTGAAGCTAACCAAACATATCACCGTCCCGGCTGAATTTATCGAAGAGCAATTCCACCGTTTCAACCGCTATCCCATGCGCCAGCGATTTGAGGCAATGACGGATTATATTCTCGATATGATGAAAGTACAGTACGCTTTCACTGTGACGACTACCGAACGGAATTTCCTAAAGAAAGAGATTAAGCGAATGTTTGCCGGAAACAATGATCTGCAAGTCTATAAAGATTTCTTCGCATGGGCAGGTAAGCCGGAACTGTTTAAAATGCGGTAGAATCGCACACTTGAATATGCTGACTTAGCACCAATGGCGTATCTGCATATCGCTTTAGATGGTGGTACAAAGAATGATGTTAAACATTTGCTGGTAGATGAAATGCAAGATTATTCTCCAATCCAGTATAAGGTAATACAAAAGCTATTCCCTTGTCGGAAAACGGTGTTGGGCGATGCCAGCCAGTCGGTCAATCCTTATGGCTCGTCTACTACGGATATGATTCAGAAAGCTCTTGTCACAGGTGAAGTGATGAAGCTATGCAAAAGTTACCGCTCTACTTGCGAGATCACAGATTTTGCACAGAAAATACGGATAAATACCGATCTTGAACCAGTCGCACGGCATGGAGAGAAACCGAAAGTATTACAATTTAATAATGAGAAAGAAGAACTATCTGCTATTAAAGAATTAATTGTCACTTATCAGGCATCCGCCTATAAATCGCTGGGGATTATCTGCAAAACCGAATCGCAAGCCCGTGAGATGGCAGATAAATTACAAATTCCTGATATTAATTTCCTATCAAGCCAAAGTTCGGCTTTTGTGCAGGGTATTGTTATCATCTCTGCCCACATGGCAAAGGGTTTGGAATTCGATGAGGTGATTATACCACAGGTGGATGATAGGAATTATCATTCGGAAATCGACCGGAGTATGCTATATGTGGCGGTAACAAGGGCAATGCACCGTTTAACGCTGACATATAGCGGAACAAAACACACACCATTCATCTAAATTTTCGGCTTACTTTATTGTCATGCGGGGATTAACCTCTATATTTACCGCCATGCGCATAGCAGATTAACGAAATAACGATGAGAGAAAGCAAGATTTTATATCCGTCACCTGTACTTTCCCAATACATTAAATACTATTGGGCGTTAAAGACCGATGAGAATCTGAATATCCAATCAAAAGGTTTACAGCCGAAGAATTTCATTCGGGGACAGTTCTCAACTTATGGAAGTTTGATTTCAGTGGGAAATATTGATATGATTGCTGTTATATTTCATCCTCTGGGGCTAAATTCATTTGTGCAATGTTCTATGAATAAGTTTTACAACCATTATATAGATGTAGAAGATTTGGAAGATATTGAACTGAATCACCTGAAACGAAATATTTCTGCCGAACCAGCCGTTGAAACCTGCATCCGGTTGATTGAACGCTTCCTTATGCAACGGTTGGTCGATGCAAATTGTAACTACCAAAGAACGCATCACGCTATCCGTCAAATCATCAATCAACCGCAAATTGACGTGAATACCCTTGCTGAAAGTGCTTGTTTGGGATATAGGCAATTCAAGCGAGTATTTTCCAACTATGTAGGAATGAGCCCTAAAGAATATTATCGAGTAGTTCGCTTTCAGCGGGCACTGTATCTGTTGCAGAATCATCCGGGAATAGAGTTCGTAGACTTGGCTTATTCGTGTGGCTTTTATGATTCTTCGCACTTGGTGAAAGACTTTAAAGAGTTTACAGGTTGTTCGCCTACTCAATATCTATCTTCCCGTTCTCTATATTCTACATTCTTTTCCGAAGGTTGCAGGCTGAATGTTATTAAATCGCATAGCCGTGCGTAGTCATTTGTGATAAAGTCAGTTTTTTACAAGTGGATGATAGGCAAAGAACTTACTTTTGCAGAAGTATTTAAAATTAGAAAGTTATACAAGAAAGTAATTTTATACATATAACCGCTGGCATTGCACAGGTTATTGAAGCAGAAGAGAAATTGTTAAGTAGCCTGCCTGTAGAGGTTATCACACAAAGGCGAAATACGCAGAATCGCACCATCAAGCAGATTCTCGGTCACTTGATTGATTCGGCATCCAATAATCACCAACGCATGGTTCGGTTGCAATATAGCAAAGACCTGCTTTTCTTCCCTGATTATACACAGGATAATGACTTGTGGATAGCTTTACAAGATTATCAGAATGCAGACTGGGCTAACTTAATCCAGTTATGGAGGTGTTACAATCTGCACATCATCCAAGTAATTAACTCGGTAGATAAGAACAGACTGGATAGTTACTGGTGCGACTTTACAGGAACAAAGGTCACGCTACAAGAAATGATAGAAGGATATTTGGGACATTTGCACCTGCATATAAAAGAAATCCATGAATTAATCGGTTGAATTTCTTAATTTTTCATACATTTGCGCTATATCAACTCACAAATAGTATTCACTCCTTATGAAACTCTGTATATAGCTACGCTCCTGCGAATAGCCCCTTTCAAGAAAGCTATTCAGCTATTTGACAAATAACGATTTATTTGCCACAGAGATTTTATATCCTTTTATTTATGAATTTACGAGCTGGCAGACCATGTTATGCAGGTCTGTTCGTATCGTGCTATTTTGCAGTTGAGCAATGAATTATACATATAGACAAATATGGCTCATCAACTTTCCGATCATGATGAGCATCTTAATGGAGCAGTTAATCAATATAACGGATGCTGTCTTTTTAGGTCACGTAGGTGAGGTGGAATTGGGAGCATCCGCTATTGCCGGAATTTATTATCTGGCGGTCTATATGCTGGGCTTCGGGTTTAGTATTGGACTTCAAGTGATGATTGCCCGCAGAAACGGGGAGCAGAATTACAAGGCAACAGGAAAGACTTTCTTTCAGGGGCTATTCTTTTTATCGGGATTAGCCGTCTTGCTTTGCCTATTGATTCATGCCGTTTCTCCTTATCTATTGAAACGGTTAATTTCCTCACCGGAGATTTATCAGGCTGTAATCCACTATTTGGACTGGCGCAGCTTCGGGCTGTTGTTCTCATTTCCTTTTCTGGCTATCCGGTCTTTCTTCGTTGGGATAACGCACACGAAAGCCTTATCGTGGTCGGCTGTTACTGCGGTGACGATTAATATGCCGCTGAACTACTTTTTAATATTTACACTGGAATTAGGCATTTCGGGAGCAGCCATCGCTTCATCTTTAGCAGAAATGGGTTCTTTGATTGTACTTTGTATCTACACAAAAGCGAAGATTGACAAAGACAAATACGGATTGAAGCCCGTGTATGATGGACGGTTACTTATCAAAGTCCTGAATCTGTCTGTGTGGAGTATGCTCCATGCTTTTATCAGCGTAGCCCCTTGGTTTCTATTTTTCGTAGCAATCGAGCATTTAGGGAAAACAGAGTTGGCTATTTCCAATATCACCCGAAGCGTATCGGCAATCTTTTTCGTAATTGCCAATTCCTTTGCTGTCACTACGGGTTCATTAGTGAGTAATGTTATTGGAGCAGGAGCGAGAAACGAGCTTTTCCCGATCTGTCACAAGGTTCTGAAATTAGGTTATGCCGTTGGCATCCCATTCGTAGTAGTAGCTTTGCTCTGTAACCGTTGGATTGTCAGTTTCTACACCGATAATGAGCTATTGATAGAATTAGCATTTGCTCCTTTCGTGGTGATGATATTGAATTACACGTTTGCACTACCTGGCTATGTATATCTTAATGCTGTCGGGGGAACAGGAAAAAACAAAATCACCTTTCTGTTTCAGGTGACAACCACCTGTGTGTATTTAGTGTACCTCTATTGGTTGAGCTTCTGTATAAAAGCATCTTTATCCCTCTACTTGACGGCAGAATACCTGTTTGTGATTCTGCTAGCACTTCAATCTATCATTTATCTAAAAAGTAAACACTATTAAAGCGAATCAAGTTATGATGACAAAAATATATCCTCGCATCGGAGATAAGCAAACAGTCTATCCAACCCATCCGAAGCCCCTAAATCCGTAAAATCGGAACTGGCGAAAATAAATAAGGGACAGGATGATATTATCCGATTTATCCGTCACTATGAGGAAGAACAACTGAATCCCATGATACGGGTAACAAATTCTATCGCTTTGCGTTTCGATGTCATCGGTAAAACTTTGGAAACTCTTATGGATAAGCAATTGATGAAAACGACTGTAAATGACGAGTTATCCTCCGAGAAAAATATGCCGGAAAGAAAAAGCGTTTTGAGACAGGAAAATTACTTAATAATCCCTTTGAAAACGTTTTTTGGAGACACTCTGGGGGGAGGATATGCATTTGCGTTTTGCAGTAAGCCGATACATAACAAGTAATCATGCCCCTTAAGATTGCAGACGAAGGAACGCAGGAAAGATAAAAATACACGCTATTTTCATCCGGACATATATAAACTATGAAGATATTTATGTAAGTTTGTCCACAAAGAAAAATGATCATATAAATACACACAATTTGAAACATGGCAGACGACAAGAAAATTATTTTCTCGATGGTAGGCGTGAGTAAAGTCTTTCCGCCTCAAAAACAAGTATTGAAAAATATTTACCTGTCCTTTTTCTATGGAGCGAAGATCGGGATCATTGGTTTGAATGGTTCTGGTAAATCTACATTGCTAAAAATTATTGCCGGCGTCGAAAAAGAATACCAAGGAGAAGTAGTATTCTCACCCGGATATTCCGTCGGATATCTAGAGCAGGAACCGAAACTGGAACCGGGCAAAACAGTAAAGGAAGTCGTACAGGAAGGCGTACAAAATATTGTGGACACCCTCAAAGAATATGAAGAAGTAAACGAAAAATTCGGCGATCCCGAAATACTCGAAGATCCAGACAAAATGGACGCACTGATCAACCGGCAGGCCGAATTACAAGATAAGATAGATGCAACTGATGCATGGAACCTCGACAGCCGCCTAGAAAGAGCGATGGACGCTTTACGCTGTCCTCCTGAAGATCAGGTGGTCGATACGCTGTCGGGAGGCGAACGCCGCCGTGTGGCTCTCTGCCGTTTGCTGTTACAACAGCCGGACATCCTGTTGCTGGACGAACCGACCAACCACTTGGATGCTGAGTCGATCGACTGGTTGGAGCAACATCTACAACAATATACGGGTACGGTTATCTGCATCACGCACGACCGTTACTTCCTCGACCATGTGGCCGGATGGATTCTGGAACTGGATCGCGGAGAAGGTATTCCCTGGAAAGGAAACTACTCTTCTTGGCTGGATCAAAAGACTAAACGTATGGCACAGGAGGAGAAACAAGCAAGTAAACGCCGTAAGACACTGGAACGCGAACTAGAATGGATCAACATGGCCCCGAAAGCTCGTCAGGCAAAAGGTAAGGCCCGTCTGAATTCGTATGAAGCCCTTTTGAACGAAGACCAGAAAGAACGCGAAGCCAAACTGGAAATCTTTATCCCGAACGGTCCGCGCTTAGGGAACAAGGTGATCGAGGCCCAGCATGTAGCAAAAGCATTTGGCGACAAACTGTTGTTTGATGACCTAAATTTCATGTTGCCGCCGAACGGAATCGTCGGCGTGATCGGTCCGAACGGAGCAGGTAAGACTACACTGTTCAAGATGATCATGGGAATGGAAAGTATCGACAAAGGTTCTTTTGAAGTGGGCGAAACGGTAAAGGTCGGTTATGCAGACCAGACACATAAAGATATCGACCCGAAGAAGACCGTTTATCAGGTTGTTTCCGGCGGACAGGAGTTCATCCGCGTAGGCGGCAAGGAAGTCAACTCCCGCGCTTACCTCTCCAAATTCAATTTTGCGGGAGCCGACCAGGAAAAACTTTGCGGCGTACTCTCCGGTGGTGAACGGAATCGCCTGCATCTGGCTCTAACGCTGAAGGCCGAGGCGAATGTGTTGCTGCTCGACGAACCGACCAACGATATTGATGTGAACACACTCCGGGCACTCGAAGAAGGTTTGGAAGACTTCGCAGGTTGTGCGGTAGTTATCTCCCACGACCGTTGGTTCCTCGACCGTATCTGTACGCATATCCTTTCGTTCGAAGGGGATTCAAATGTCGTGTTCTACGAAGGTTCCTATTCGGAGTATGAAGAGTACAAGCGCAAATTATTGGGCGACGTGGAACCAAAACGTGTCCGTTACCGTAAACTTATTGTTGATTAATCGTATAAATAATTAATATTATAAGACCATGAAAAAAAGAATGTTATCGATGGCAGTAGTAGCTGCCGCCTTTTTGTGTTTCGGAAGTGACGCGAGTGCACAGAAAACAACCAAGCTGTTCAACGGAAAAGACCTTTCCGGCTGGAACTTCGTTGTCGATAAGAACTCCGTCCCAGCCGAACAGGTATATTCCGTGAAAGACGGTGTCATCAACATCACAGGACAGCCATTCGGATACATGTACACGAAAGAAAAATACGGAGATTATAAACTACATGTAGAATATCGCTGGCCAAACGGCAAGGAAAAGGCGAACAGCGGTATCTTCCTGCTAATTGAAGAGCCGAAAAACCCGTTTCCGAACGGTATCGAATGCAACCTGATGCTTGATAATGCCGGTGATTTCGTCCTGCTCGGCGGTTCGGATCTGACTGAATACCAGAATAAGCCAGGCCAACCCCGCCCCTCTTTCCCGAAAATCCAGAAGGCGAATCAAGACAGCGAGAAGCCTGCCGGTGAATGGAATGAAGCTAATATCTTCGTAAAAAACGGTGTCATCACGGTCTATATCAATGGCGTTTACCAGAACACCGGGACAAACAAGGTAAAGGAAGGTTACATCGGACTGCAAAGCGAAGGCAAGGAAGTACAATTCCGTAACGTGACAATCACTCCGTGGTAAACAACTATACTTATTTTAAAACACCTATGTTTTGCATTCAAAGCATAGGTGTTTTGCATTCAAATCATATATGTTTTGGAAAGGTGTTTCTTGGGTTTCCATAAAAACATATCGTTTCTTTGCTATCTTTGCAACATTCTCACGGATATTCCGGTTCTTTTTTAAATTATATCACTATGGATAATCGTTTCTTGGACCTTATAGAGAGAAGCATAAAGGAGCATTGGGACCTCCCCGCCTTCTCCGATTACAATGGACATACCTTCCATTTCAAAGACGTCGCACGGCGGATAGAAAAGTTTCACATCCTACTGGAACATGCCGGTATCAAGAAAGGCGACAAAGTGGCCATCGTCGGACGCAACTCCTCCAACTGGGCAATCTGCTTTTTCGGAATATTGGCTTACGGAGCTGTTGCCGTGCCGATCCTGCATGAGTTCAAACCCGACAATATCCATCACATCGTCAACCATTCGGGAGCAAAAGCCGTACTGGCAGGCTCCAGCAACTGGGAGAACATGAACGAAAAGATGATGCCGGATGTCAAGCTATTCATGATGCTGGACAACTTCTCCATTATCGATTGCAAAAATAAGGAGGTACGCACCATACGCGATCGCATCAACGAATATTTTGGCAAGAAATATCCCCGTTCTTTCACCGCCAACGATGTGAAATATCATATCGAAGACCCGGAGGAATTGGCTGTCTTGAACTATACGTCCGGCACGACCAGCTTCTCGAAAGGAGTCATGATCCCCTACCGCAGTTTGTGGAGCAACACACAGTTCGCCTACGACCGTCTTCCTTTCATACATCCAGGAGACAACATTGTCT
>OHIN01001720.1_pt1 | contig 10656 bp, 8 predicted proteins | sample 1568261 | NCBI WGS metagenome assembly OHIN01 (sample SAMEA3879578, study PRJEB24766) | human gut metagenome | biome: human-associated habitat; feature: feces | place: USA | collected 1985/1987
TTCCAGTATATTTAGCCTGGCACACCCTAATTTCCTGTTTCCAGCTGGTATTTTGATAAACGGACATGTCGCCGACGGACGGCATCATTTAATATAAGAAACAATCAGATGTGTACGGGAGGAAAAAATGAGCACAGTAATAGAAAAATGGGATGAAATCCTGGGAATTGTGAAAAAGGAGCACGATCTTTCCGATGTTCGATTCGACACATGGCTGAAACCCCTGAAGGTTTATGATGTCAGTGGAAATGTAGTTACCATCGTCGCTTCCGACCAGGTGCGATTAAGCTACATTAATAAGAATTACAAACTGCCTCTGCAGGTTACCATAAGCGAAGTTACCGGAATGACCGACTGCGAAGTGAAATTTATCCTTCCAGAAGACGTCCCGGCGAAGAAATCCATTTCCGACGCTGCACCTGATCAGGACAACCGTTTTAAGGCCAGATGTGAAGAAGCAAATCTGAACCCCAAATATACATTCAATACTTTTATCGTGGGCAGCAACAACAAACTGGCTCAGGCTGCAGCCCTGGCAGTAGCGGAATCTCCGGGAAATACGTACAATCCGCTGTTTATCTATGGTGGTGCAGGACTTGGCAAGACCCATCTTATGCATTCCATCGCTCATTATATTATTGAGCACGATGAAAACAGCAAAGTTTTGTATGTTACCAGTGAAGAATTTACCAATGAACTGATTGAAACGATCCGAAACGGAAACAACTCAGCAATGTCCAAATTCCGTGAAAAATACAGAACCATCGACGTTCTCATGATCGACGACGTTCAGTTTATTATAGGAAAAGAAAGTACACAGGAAGAGTTTTTCCACACATTCAACGCACTCCAGACACAGGGAAAACAGATTATACTGACATCCGATAAACCACCAAAAGAAATGGAAACCCTTGAAGAGCGTATCCGTTCCCGTTTTGAGTGGGGACTGATGGCAGATATCGGAGTGCCGGATTATGAAACACGTATGGCTATTCTCCGGAAAAAAGCCGAATCGGATAACTTTGACATTGATGATGAAGTATTAAGCTACATTGCAAACAACATTAAATCAAACGTGCGTGAACTTGAAGGAGCATTAAATAAACTTCTTGCTTATAACAATCTTGTCCACATTCCAATTACAATGGATATTGCAGAAAAGGAACTTTCCAACATTATCACGCCGGACAAGCCACGGGAAATCACACCACAGCTCATTATTGAAGTTGTTTCCGAACATTATCACATCTCTGTAGATCAGATGATTTCAAAGACAAGAAGCAGTGATGTTGCAAAACCACGCCAGATTGCAATGTATTTATGTAAAAATATGACCGAAAGTCCACTGGATACCATAGGTTCTTTACTCGGCGGACGCGATCATTCCACAATTATCCACGGTATCAAGAAAGTTACCGAAGAATACGAAAAAAACGAAACTACAAGAAATATGATTGAAACCATCAAAAAGAAAATAAATCCAAACTAAATGAGTTTCTTCCTATTATAATGTAGTTTTATTTGCTTTTTTTAATTTCAACTTATTCACGTTTATCCACAGTGGATGGATTGTGCATGAGGTTCTTAACGTAAATCTCTTAAAATTTGTTCCACAGACGGACCTTAAGAATCCTCACACTTTTCACATGCTTTCAAGCCGGTTATCAAACGCCGGAAACCGCTTAACATCTAACATGAAGAGGCTTATTCACATATTAACAGCCCCTATTAAGACTAAGACGAATGTCTTAATATATTTTTATTTATACCAGGAGGGAGTTTTTCATGAAACTGATCTGTTCTAAATCAAATTTATTGCGCGGAGTAAATATCGTATCCAAAGCTGTTCCTACCCGTACAACTATGGCAATACTCGAATGTATTCTTATCGATGCTTCTACGAATGAAATTAAATTAATGGCAAACGATATGGAACTTGGAATCGAAACCCGTGTAGAAGGAGAAATTGCTGAACGTGGAGTTATTGCACTGGATGCAAAAATCTTTTCTGAAATTGTACGCAAACTTCCAGACAGTGATGTTATGATTGAAACAGATGCCTCTTTTAAGACAGTTATCTCCTGTGAAAAAGCAAAATTCAATATTGTTGGAAAATCCGGAGATGATTTTTCATATCTTCCATACATTGAAAAAAATGATGCAATCGTGATTTCCCAGTTCACACTGAAGGAAGTGATCAGACAAACAATCTTTTCCATTGCTGATAACGACAATAACAAACTTATGACAGGTGAACTGTTTGAAATTATTGAGAATGAACTGAAAGTTGTTTCTCTTGATGGTCATCGTATCTCCATTCGTAATATAGAACTTAAGAATAATTACGAAAATAAAAAGGTTGTCGTTCCTGGAAAAACATTGCAGGAAATCAGCAAGATTGTTCCAGGTGGAGTTGATGATGATGTACTCATCTACCTGACGGACAACCATATCGTTTTTGAATTTGACACTACTACGGTTGTATCCCGTCTGATCGAAGGAGAATATTTCCGCATTGATCAGATGCTCTCATCTGCTTATGAAACGAAAGTTATAGTCAATAAAAAAGAATTACTTGATTGTATTGATCGTGCTACTCTTCTTGTCAAAGAAGGTGACAAAAAGCCGATCATTATGAATATCACAGATGGAAGTATGGAGTTAAAAATCAATTCTTTCATCGGTTCCATGAATGAAGATATCGATATCGAGAAAGAAGGAAAAGACATCCTGATTGGATTTAATCCAAAATTCTTCATTGATGCATTGCGTGTTATCGATGAAGAAAATGTAAGTCTTTATATGGTAAACCCAAAAGCTCCATGTTTTATCAAAGATGATGAAGGAAAATTCATTTATCTTATTCTTCCTGTTAACTTTAATAATGCTGCAAATTAGGAGATTACATGATTACAGTAAATATCCGTGAAGAAGACGAATTTATCAAACTTGGACAGGCGTTGAAAAAAGCCGGAGTTGTTGGTTCCGGTGTGGATGCCAAAATGGTTATTTTAGATGGGCAGGTTTCGGTAAACGGTCAGACAGAACTTCAACGAGGAAAAAAATTACATAATGGGGATGTTGTTACCTTTCAGGGTGAAACAATTCAGATAGTTCAATGATCATAAAATCAATCGAGCTGCGAAATTTTCGAAATTATGAAAATCTGGATATTCACCTGGATGAAGGAACCAATATTCTTTACGGAGACAATGCACAGGGGAAAACCAATATTCTCGAAGCTGCTTATCTGAGTGGTACAACAAAATCCCACAAAGGAAGCCGTGATAAAGAGATGATTCGGTTTGGTGAGAAAGAATCACATATCCGTACTGTCGTACAGAAAAAAGAAAAAGAGTACCAGATTGATATGCATCTTAGAAAAAGTGGATCAAAAGGCGTGGCTGTGAATAAGATTCCGATCAAAAAGGCAAGTGAGTTGTTTGGAATACTCAATATCGTTTTCTTTTCGCCCGAAGATTTAAATATTATAAAAAACGGACCTGCGGAGAGAAGAAGATTTATTGATTTAGAACTCTGTCAGTTGGATAAACTATATTTGTCAGATTTATCCAGTTTCAACAAAGTGTTGAATCAGAGAAACAAATTGTTGAAAGATATTTCTTTTCGCCCGGACCTTGTGGATACTCTTCCGGTATGGGATATGCAGTTACTGGAGTATGGAACAAGAATCATCCGGAAACGAAAAAAATTTGTGGAGGAACTGAATGAAATTATTTCAGAAATCCATTCGAGAATTTCCGGTGGCAGGGAACATCTGGTATTAAAGTATGAGCCAAATATTACAGCTGATCTTTTTTCGGATGAATTGCTGCGGGCACAGAATCGGGATTTGAAACTCTGCCAGACAACGGTAGGGCCACACAGAGATGATATGCTGTTTTCCGTTGATAATGTGGATATCCGTAAGTTTGGCTCTCAGGGACAGCAGCGTACTTCTGCACTCTCTTTGAAATTATCGGAGATTGATCTGGTCAGGAGATCCATTCATGATACTCCGGTATTGCTGCTGGACGACGTGTTATCGGAACTTGACAGTAACCGACAGAATTACCTGCTGAACAGTATTGCTAAAATACAGACTGTCATTACATGTACAGGGTTGGAGGAATTTGTAAAGAACCGTTTTTGTATCAACAAAATTTTCCAGGTGATAAACGGAAATGTTTATGAAAAGGAATCAGTTGAAGAGATATAAAGGAAAGGTTCATCCGTTGGATGAGGAGGAAATTGATGAGCGAATTAACAAATAATAATCAGGAATATGGCGCAGATCAGATTCAGATTCTTGAAGGACTCGAAGCAGTCAGAAAGAGACCCGGAATGTACATCGGAAGTACATCTGCACGCGGACTGCATCATCTGGTCTATGAGATTGTTGATAATGCGGTAGATGAGGCACTTGCCGGTTACTGTAAAAACATTGAGGTGACCATAGAAAAAGATAATTCCATAACCGTTGAAGATGATGGACGTGGAATTCCTGTCGGAATGAATCACAAAGCAGGTGTGTCTGCACTGGAAGTTGTGTTTACTGTTCTGCATGCGGGCGGAAAGTTTGGCGGCGGAGGATACAAAGTATCCGGAGGACTGCATGGAGTAGGTGCTTCTGTTGTTAATGCCCTCTCCGCCTGGTTAACGGTTGAAGTATATCACGACGGAAAAGTGTATATGCAAAGTTACAAGAGAGGAAAAGCAGATGGGCCGGTAGCGGCAGTCCGGGACTGTGATCCACAACTTCACGGTACAAAGGTTCATTTTCTGCCGGATGCGGAAATCTTTGAAGAAACCGTATATGATTACAACACGCTCAAACAGCGTTTAAGAGAAACTGCTTTTCTGACAAAAGGATTATGCATTACATTAAAAGACACGAGGGAAGATAGTCTGCATAATCATAAATTCCACTATGCCGGTGGAATCAAGGAATTTGTGGAATATTTAAACCGCGGAAAAGAACCGTTATATCCGGAAGTTATTTACTGTGAGGGAAATCGTGACGGAGTTTACGTGGAAGTTGCAATGCAGCATAATGATTCTTTTAACGATTCCACGTTTAGTTTTGTTAACAACATCATTACGCCGGAAGGTGGAACACATCTTGCCGGTTTTCGAAATGCGTTGACAAAGACGTTTAATTCGTATGCGCGGGAAGCAAAAATTTTAAAAGACAGCGATGCGGCACTTACCGGAGATGATATCCGTGAAGGATTGACAGCAATTATCAGTATCAAAATTGAAGAGCCACAGTTTGAAGGACAGACCAAACAGAAACTCGGAAACAGTGAGGCACGTGGTGCTGTAGATTCTGTGGTTACGGAACAGCTGACGTATTTTCTGGAGCAGAATCCGGATGTGGCCAAAAATATCTGTGAAAAATCGCTGCTGGCCCAGCGTGCCAGAGAGGCAGCCCGGAAAGCACGTGATCTGACCAGAAGAAAGACAGCACTTGAGGGTACTGCCCTTCCGGGAAAACTTGCGGATTGTTCCGACAAAAATCCAAAAAATTGTGAAATCTTTATCGTTGAGGGAGATTCCGCCGGTGGTTCTGCAAAAACTGCAAGAAGCCGTGCAACACAGGCAATTCTCCCGCTTCGCGGAAAAATTTTAAATGTGGAGAAGGCAAGACTCGACCGTATTTATGATAATGCCGAGATCAAGGCAATGATCACGGCGTTCGGTACCGGAATTCATGAAGATTTTGATATATCCAAGCTGCGTTATAACAAAATTATTATTATGACAGATGCCGATGTGGACGGTGCACATATTGCAACACTCATGCTGACATTTTTGTATCGTTTTATGCCGGAGCTTATTAAGCAGGGACATGTTTATCTTGCTACCCCGCCGCTTTACAAAATTGAGAAAAACAAAAATGTCTGGTATGCATACAGTGATGAAGAATTAAACAATATTCTTGTGGAAATCGGGCGCGATCAGAATAATAAGATCCAGCGTTACAAAGGACTTGGTGAGATGGATGCGGAACAGTTATGGGAAACCACCATGGATCCGGAGCACCGGATTTTAAAACAGGTTATGATGGATGACGAAAGTTCATCGGAAATTGACGTAACATTCACGACTCTGATGGGTGATAAAGTAGAGCCGAGACGGGAATTTATAGAAGAAAATGCCAAGTATGTACAGAATCTTGATATTTAGGGAGGAGCAGATCAGTGGACGATAAAATATTTGACCAAATTCAACAGGTTGACCTGAAGAAAACGATGGAAACCTCCTACATCGACTACGCGATGAGCGTTATCGCAAGCCGTGCGCTTCCGGATGTCAGGGATGGATTAAAGCCGGTACAGCGGCGTGTCCTGTATTCCATGATCGAACTGAGTAATACACCGGACAAGCCACATCGTAAATGTGCGCGTATTGTCGGTGATACGATGGGTAAATACCATCCGCACGGGGACAGCTCCATTTACGGGGCACTTGTCAACATGGCGCAGCCATGGTCGACCAGATATCCACTTGTCGACGGACATGGTAACTTTGGTTCTGTGGATGGAGACGGTGCTGCTGCCATGCGATACACAGAGGCAAGGCTTTCAAAAATTTCCATGCAGATGATTCGGGACATCAACAAAGATACCGTTGACTTTACCCCGAACTTTGATGAAACAGAAAAAGAACCTACCGTACTTCCGGCGCGCTACCCGAACCTTCTGGTAAACGGAACGACAGGTATTGCGGTCGGTATGGCAACAAATATTCCTCCTCACAATCTGCGTGATGTCATTCATGCCGTTGTGAAATTAATTGACAACGATATTGAGGAGAAAGAGACCGACATTGATGAATTAATCAACATCATCAAGGGACCAGATTTTCCAACCGGAGGTGTGATCCTGGGTACTGCCGGTATCAATGAGGCATATCGGACCGGCCGTGGTAAAATCCGTGTACGCGCTGTGACAGATATTGAACCGATGGATAACGGAAAAAACCGTATTGTTGTCACCGAACTTCCGTATCTGGTCAACAAAGCCAGACTGATTGAAAAAATTGCAGAACTGCACAAAGATAAAAGAATTGATGGAATTACAGATCTTCGGGACGAGTCTGACCGCGAAGGCATGCGCATTGTTATTGAGCTTCGAAGAGATGTAAATCCAAGTGTTGTTTTGAATTTATTATATAAACACACACAGATGCAGGATACATTTGGTGTTATCAACCTTGCGCTTGTGGATAACCAGCCAAAAATTCTGAATTTATATGAATTACTTAACTATTATCTCATTCACCAGAAAGAGGTTATCACAAGACGTACCAGATTTGACCTGAACAAGGCGGAAGAACGTGCGCATATTTTACAGGGATTGATCATTGCATTAGACAACATTGATGAAGTGATTTCCATTATTCGCGGAAGCCGTACAACTGCAGACGCAAAGAATTCCCTGATGGAGCGGTTTGGATTATCCGATGCACAGGCACAGGCAATTGTTGACATGCGTCTGAAGACCCTGACCGGTTTGGAACGTGAGAAACTCGAAAACGAGTATAAAGATCTCATGGCACAGATCACGGAACTTAAGGCGATTCTTGCAGATGAGAAAAAGCTTCTTGCAGTTATCCGCACAGAAATTCTGGAAATTGCAGATAAATATGGCGATGACAGAAGAACCCAGATCGGATACGATGAGTTTGATATTTCCATGGAAGATCTGATTCCGGAAACCAATACGGTCATTACCATGACAAAAGTTGGCTATATCAAGCGCATGGGAACCGATAATTTCAAAAGCCAGCACCGTGGAGGCAAGGGAATTAAGGGAATGGAGACCATTCAGGATGATTATATCGTGGAAATGCTTATGACAACCTCCCACCATTACCTGATGTTCTTTACCAATATGGGACGTGTGTACCGGATTAAGGCATATGAAATTCCGGAAGCCAGTCGTACTTCCCGTGGAACTGCAATTATCAATATCATTCCGTTACAGCCGGATGAAAAGATTACCGCAATGATTCCAATCAAGGATTATGAGAAGGATAAATATCTGTTTATGGCAACCAAAAACGGAATAGTGAAAAAAACTTCCGTGCTGGACTATGAAAACATCCGGAAAACAGGATTGGCAGCGATCAGTCTGCGTGATGATGATGAATTGATCGAAGTAAAAATTACCGGGGATGATGAAGAAATTCTGTTATTTACCCGGTATGGACAGTGTATCCGGTTTAAAGAAGCCGATGTCCGTGCAACCGGTCGTACGACAATGGGCGTGATTGGAATGAATCTTACTGCCGGAGATGAAGTAATTGCCATGCAGATGGCTTCCCAGGGAGAGTCCGTCATGATCGTATCGGAGAACGGTCTTGGAAAATGTACACGGATCAATGAGTTTACAACACAGAACCGTGGTGGAAAAGGTGTAAAATGCTATAAAATCACAGAAAAATCTGGAAATCTGATCGGAGTGAAGTCTGTCGTAAAAGATGATGAACTGATGTTGATTACAACAGAAGGAATCATCATTCGAATTCGCGTAAATGATACGGCATTACTGGGACGTGTAACCTCTGGTGTAAAACTGATTGATCTCAAAAGTGGTGTGACGGTTGCAAGCATTGCAAGAGTCGTAGAAGATAAATCACTGATGCCACCGGAAGAGGAAGCAACAGAAGAAAATGAGACGGAAGGTGATCCATCATGATTCGGACCATACAGACAGAAGAAATCACAAGAAATATAAAAGAAATGTGCATTGAAGCGAATCATTTTCTTGCGGAAGATATGGAACATGCCATGAAAAAGGCGGCAGAAGAAGAAAAATCCGAACTTGGAAAAAAAATTCTTCTGCAGCTGCAGGAAAATCTTAAAATTGCGGGAGAAGAAATGATTCCTATCTGTCAGGATACCGGAATGGCTGTATTTTTTGTAGAAATCGGTCAGGACGTGCATTTTGAAGGGCAATGGCTGGAAGATGCAATCAATGAAGGTGTGCGCCAAGGTTATACGGAAGGGTATCTCCGTAAATCCGTTGTAGCTGACCCGATTCTTCGTGAAAACACGAAAGATAATACACCGGCAATTATCCACTATTCGATTGTTCCCGGAGATAAGGTGACGATTACATTTGCTCCGAAGGGATTTGGAAGTGAAAATATGAGCCGTATTTTCATGTTAAAACCTGCGGATGGAATAGACGGAGTAAAAAATGCGATTCTTACTGCCGTAAAAGATGCAGGACCAAACGCGTGTCCTCCAATGGTAGTTGGTGTTGGAGTCGGCGGAACATTTGAAAAATGTGCAATTCTGGCCAAAAAAGCACTGACAAGGCCGGTAAATGAACATTCTGAGATTCCTTATGTTGCAGATCTGGAAAAAGAAATGCTGGAAAAAATCAATAAGCTTGGTATTGGACCGGGAGGATTAGGTGGAACCACTACTGCCCTTGCTGTTAATATAAATACTTATCCGACACATATTGCAGGGCTTCCTGTGGCAGTTAATATCTGTTGCCATGTAAATCGTCATGCAGTCAGAACGATATAAGGAGGAACAGGTATGGATCAGCATATTACAACACCCATCACAGAAGAAGTGACAAAAAAACTTCATTCCGGGGATTATGTATACATCACAGGGACAATCTATGTAGCAAGGGATGCCGCACATAAGAGGATGATAGAAGCATTGGATCGGGGAGATCAATTACCGATTGATATCAAAGATGCAACGATATATTATATGGGCCCTTCTCCTGCCCGTGAAGGACGTCCGATTGGATCTGCGGGACCAACTACAGCCACTCGTATGGATAAGTATGCCCCTACCCTGCTTGATCTTGGTGAAAAAGCAATGATTGGCAAGGGAAAGAGATCAAAAGAGGTTATAGACGCTATTATCCGCAATCATGCAGTCTATTTTGCAGCAGTAGGTGGAGCAGGTGCTCTGCTCTCAAAGTGTATCAGAAAATCCGAGATTGTATGTTATGAAGATCTTGGTGCAGAAGCAATCCGAAAGTTATATGTAGAGAATTTTCCGGCCATTGTAGTAATCGATCAGGATGGAAATAATCTATATGAGACGTCAATTAAGAAATTTGCATCAGAAATATAATAAAAATTAAAAAAGAGGTTGACAAAAAGGACTGTTTTTAGTAGAATAAACAATGCGTCACGTAAGGACGTAATTTTATATAGAAAGTATCTGGAGAAGTACTCAAGTGGCCGAAGAGGTGCCCCTGCTAAGGGTATAGGTCGGGTAACCGGCGCGAGGGTTCAAATCCCTCCTTCTCCGCTTATTATTTACAATATGAGTTGTTCGAATTTTTTTTGAGAAAGTTGTTGACAAATCGCACGAACTATTATAATATGAATGAGTTGCGAAAATAAAGAATTATAAATTGTTTAAAAAAACATGAAAATTCAAAAAAACAACAAATTTAAAAAAGTTCTTGACAAACAAAACAACACATGATAAAATATCAAAGTTGTCGCGTTTGAGATAACGGATCGGACAAAACCGATTGAAAGAAATTTTCAAAAAATGAAAAAAAGTTCTTGACAAAATAGACTTGATAAGATATAATAAACAAGCTGTCGCCGAGAACGACAACAAAACAAAGAACCTTGATAACTGAACAGTGAAATAACCTTGAA
>OHIN01001723.1_pt1 | contig 10636 bp, 9 predicted proteins | sample 1568261 | NCBI WGS metagenome assembly OHIN01 (sample SAMEA3879578, study PRJEB24766) | human gut metagenome | biome: human-associated habitat; feature: feces | place: USA | collected 1985/1987
GGAGGAAGAGGGCCGGGCCGCCCGCACCGACGGCAAGCTGGTGCTGGACCATCCGTTGACCGCTGCCGACCTCGGCGAGGGCAAGAAGCTGACCCCGGGCCGGGGCGGGGTGCTGGCCGGGGCCGAGCTGCTGCATCACCCTTCGGCGGGCAGCACCTACCTGAACTTCTACTACGACATCGGCAATGCAGCGCCGGAGGAGATGCCCTATCTGAACCTGCTGACCGATGTGGTGGACGAGCTGGACACCGGGAAGCACACGGCACAGGAGCTGAACACCCTGCGGAACACATGGCTGGGCCGCAGCGGCGCATGGGTGGACGGCTGGACCGGCCGCCAGCCGGGCCGACCGGTCCATGCAAAGTTGGTGGCCGGGATGAGCCTGCTGGAACGCAGCCTCGAAAAGGCTGTGGAGCTGGGCGGCGAGTGGCTGTATGAAACGAAGCTCACCGGCCCGCAGGCAGAAGCCGCGATGGAGCGGGTGGTCAGCCAGCAGAAGCTGATGATGGAGCAGAGATTTCTGCGGGAGGGCCATGCCTTTGCGTCGATGCGTGCGGCGGCCCACTTCTCGGTGGAGGCCGCCATGAACGAGCGGTGCAGCGGCGTGAGCTACTACCACTTCCTCTGCGGGCTGCAGGAAGAGGCCGACTGGGCCGGACTGGGCCGGAGGCTGGAAGCGCTGCGGGAGAAGGTGCTGGGCGGGAATGCCCTGACGGTCAGCCTCCACGGCAGCGATGCAGCACTGGACACCCTGAAAAAGCTGCTGCCCGGCAGTGCTTTTGCGGCCGGAGAGCGCCGCGCAGCGGTGCCCTACACCGAGGAGCTGACGGCACCGGTGAACGAGGCCTTCGTCATCGACGGCGGCGTGAACTATGATGTTCTGGTATGGCCGATGGAGCGGCGCTTGGAGCGGAAGGTGCTGGCCCGGGTGATGAGCTACGAGTATCTGTGGCACAGCATCCGGGAGGTGGGCGGCGCTTACGGCACCGGTATGGTGACCCAGAACGACGATGTGGAGTACCTCTACACCTACCGTGACCCCCATCTGGCGGAGAGCTACGAGGCCTTTGCCGCCGGGCCGGCAGAGCTGGCGGGGCGCGACTACACCGAAAACGATATGAACGAATTCATTGTGGGCGCTGCGGCCAAGCTGGACACCCCGCGCAAGCCCCGGGACGAGGCTGCGGCCACCGACTGCAAGTATTTCTGCGGCATCACCGACGAGATGAACGCCGCCGAGCGGAAGAGCCTGTGCAGTGTGGATGCTGCCGCCCTCAAGGCTGAGGCGGCGGACCTGTCTGTCCGGATGGAGAAGGGCGTTCGGGTGGCGTTCGGCAGCAAGGAGGCCGTGGAAGCCGCGAAAGCGCTGTTTGACCGGGTGGAAACGCTGTAAAAGGAGCGGAGCACCTCCCGGAGACTTTGCGCAGAAAATCGTGCGAAAATCCCCTGTCTGTGGAAAAGAACACAGGCAGGGGATTTTTCTTACCTGAAAATATTACTATAGGGACAAAACGCCACGAAAGATACAAAGGCAAATCAAAAAGTATGTACTCCTGCGGAGGGAAAAAGCGTGGTATCCTTTTGCCAACGAAAGAACGAAAGGATGTGAGAACACAGGATGGGGCAGGAAAAGCAGGAGGCGTCCAATGGGATGAAAAATCTTCAGAAGGCTGCGGACACCCTGAGCACCATGCTGGTGCAGGAGATCAAGGGCCTGAACACCCGCCAGCGTGCGGCCCGGAAGGAAAAAAGCACCGACACTGGCCTCATGAAGGATCTCAAGGAGGCCACCGCCGTGCTGAAAGACCTGACAGGCGTGACGAAGACCCTGAACGACCAAGGAATGGAGGAAGAAGGGCGGGAATGCGGCGTGGTGCTGCTGCCGCCGGTGGAGGAGGCATGATGGAAGAAAACAAGGAGCGGAACATCGTCTGGAAGCCCCAGCCGAGGCAGCTGGAATTTATGCGGCGGCCTGAGCCGGAGGCGCTTTACGGCGGCGCGGCAGGCGGCGGAAAGAGCGACGCCCTCGTCATTGAGGCACTGCGGCAGGTGCACATCCCCCACTACCGGGCGCTCATCCTCCGCAAGACCTACCCGCAGCTGTCCGACCTCGTGGACAAGAGCCAGCGCTACTATCTCCGGGCTTTCCCGGAGGCGCAGTACAACGCCACGAGTCATGTGTGGGTCTTCCCCAGCGGGGCGAAGATCTATTTCGGCTCGATGCAGCACACGAAAGACCGGACGAACTATCAGGGCAAGGCCTTCGACTTCATCGGCTTCGATGAGCTGACCCACTTCGAGTGGGAGGAGTACAGCTATATGATGAGCCGCAACCGTCCCACCGGCCCCGGCACACGGGTGTACCTGCGGGCCACCACCAACCCCGGCGGGGTGGGCCACGGCTGGGTCAAGGCAAGGTTCATCACTCCCGCCCCGCCCGGAACCCCCATTGAGGAGGAGTGCACGGTGCAGATGCCGGACGGTACGGAAAAGATGCTCCGGCGGGCGAGGGTGTTCATCCCGTCCAGCGTCTTTGACAACCCCGCCCTGCTGAAGAACGACCCGGGCTATCTGGCCAGCCTCGCGGCCATGCCGGAGGCGGAAAAGCAGGCGCTGCTCTATGGCAGCTGGGACAGCTTTTCCGGGCAGGTGTTCACCGAGTGGCGGAACGACCCGAAGCATTACGAGGACCAGCGCTGGACTCATGTCATCGCGCCCTTTGCCATCCCGAAGCACTGGAAAATCTACCGGGGGTATGACTTCGGCTATTCGAAGCCGTTCTCGGTGGGGTGGTACGCGGCGGACGAGGAGGGGCGGCTCTACCGCATCAAGGAGCTTTACGGCTGCACGGGCCGACCCGACGAGGGAACGCACCTCGACCCGGTGGAACAGGCCCGGCGCATCCGGGAGGCCGAGCAGAACGACCCGATGCTCCGGGGGCGGGTGATCACAGGCATCGCCGACCCGGCCATCTTCGACCAGAGCCGAGGCGAGAGCGTCGCGGATATGCAGGAGAAAAGCCCGAATTTCCTGCATTGGAGGCCCGGCGACCACACCCGTCTGGCGGGCAAGATGCAGTTCCACTACCGGCTGCATTTCGACGAGGAGGGCAGGCCGATGCTGCAGGTGTTCCATACCTGCAAACACTTCATCCGCACCATCCCGAACCTCGTGTACGACGAGAGTAATGTGGAAGACATCGACACCCGGCAGGAGGATCATATCTACGACGAGTGCCGCTATGTGCTGATGGAAAACCCCATCTCGCCGCCCCGGCAGATCGCCGAGCCGAGGGTGCGGGATGACCCGCTGGAGCTGCATGGGAGGGCGAGATTTCTGAGGGTGTGAAGGCAAGGCTCTCCCCTTGGGAGAGCTGGCGCGTGAGCGCCTGAGAGGGCAAGGATGCTGACGGTGAAGGCATGGACACAGCGATAAATACGATTTAACAAAAAGACTGCTTATCGCTGTGCGGAGGCTCTCGGGAGACGGGCTTGCCCTCTCCGTCATTGCTTCGCAATGCCACCTCTCCCAAAGGGAGAGGCGTTGGCAGGCCGGGCAGGTCTGAGCTGGACGAGCAAATCCCGCCAGCGGCAGAAACGGAAGTGCCCTGCGACAGAGGGCAGAAAGGAGTTACATTGGACGAGATGAGAGAAAAGCCGCCCATCGGGCCGGAGGAGGTGGGCGAGGCGGCACAGATCTTGCAGCGGTACAAGGCAGGCAAGGCGGCGCTGGACAAGCGCTTGGTGGATAACGAGCTGTGGTTCCGGATGGGGCACTGGAAGAACTACCAGAACCCCATGATGGAGGGCAAGCCCCAGCCGTCCAGCGGGTGGCTGTTCAACTCCATCGCCAACAAGCACGCTGACGCGATGGACAACTACCCCAGCCCCAACGTCCTGCCCCGGGCCGAGGACGATGAGGCTGCGGCACAGGCGCTTTCCAGCGTTTTGCCCGTAGTGCTGGAACAGGCCGACTACGAGCAGGTGTACAGCGACACATGGTGGCGCAAGCTCAAGCAGGGCACCGGCGTCAAGGGGGTGTTCTGGGACCCGGAGCAGCGGGGCGGCGTGGGCGAGATCAGCATCCGGCCCATGAACCTGCTGATGCTCTACTGGGAGCCGGGCGTGGACGACATTCAGGCGTCGCCCCATTTCTTCTCGCTGAGTCTGGCGGACTCGAACCAGCTGGAAGAGCGCTGGCCTCAGCTGGCAGGGCACACCGCCAGCGTCCTCGATGTGCCCCGCTACATCCACGACGGAGGCCTCGACACCAGCAGCAAGAGCGTCGTGGTGGACTGGTACTACAAAAAGCTCTCGCCGGAGGGTCGGAGCGTGCTGCACTACTGCAAGTTCTGCAACGGCGTGGTGCTCTACGCCAGCGAGAACGACCCGGCACTGGCCGAACGGGGATTCTACGACCACGGCAGGTATCCTTTTGTGTTCGACCCGCTGTTCATGGAGGAGGACAGCCCGGCTGGCTTCGGGTACATCGACGTGATGAAGGAATGCCAGACCGCCATCGACCGGATGAACCACGCCATGGATGAGAACGTCCTGCTCTCGGCCCGGCAGCGGTATGTCCTGAGCGACACAGCAGGGGTCAACGAGGAGGAGCTGACCGACCTGTCCCGAGACATCATCCATGTGGCGGGGCGGCTGAACGACGACAGCTTCCGGCCGATGCAGACGGCGGGACTGCAGGGCAACAGCCTGAGCTACCGCAACAGCCGCATCGAGGAGCTGAAGGAGATCAGCGGCAACCGCGACATGACGCAGGGCGGCACTGCCGGAGGCGTCACGGCGGCTTCGGCCATCGCTGCTTTGCAGGAGGCGGGCAGCAAGCTCAGCCGGGATATGCTCAAGAGCGCTTACCGGGCATTTGCCAAGGAGTGCTACCTCATCATCGAGCTGATGCGGCAGTTCTACGACGAGGAGCGCATCTTCCGCATCACGGGAAAGGGCGGCGAGAGCGAGTTTGTCCGGTTTTCGGGCGAGGTGCTCCGCGCCCGGCCGGCGAAGGTCGTGGGCGGTGTGGAGCTGGGCAGCCGTGAGCCGGTGTTCGACATCGTGGTGAGCGCGGAGAAGAAGTCTACCTTCAGCCGTCTTTCCCAGAATGAGACGGCCAAGGAGTGCTATCAGCTGGGCTTTTTTGCCCCGGCCAACGCCGATGCGGCGCTGGCGGCACTGGAAATGATGGACTTCGAGGGCATTGAGAAGGTGCGCCAGCGGGTGCGGCAGAACGGCACCCTCGCCCGGCAGCTGGCACAGATGCAGGCCCAGATGGCCCGGCTGACGGGCCTGCTGGAAGCGCAGGAACAGCCTGCCCCGCCCAAGCTGAGCGGCCCGGCGGAGGAACTGAGCACGGCGGCGATGGCGAGGGCGATGAAGACGCAGAAAGGAGAAATGAGATGATAAAAGTGAACTATACCGAGCTGGACGGCCCGGCAGGCCCCACCTGCCGGTTGGAGGCCTCGGGCCACGCGGGCTATGCCCCCGCCGGGCAGGACATCGTGTGTGCGGGAGCAAGCACTCTGATGCAGACCCTCTGCGCCCTGCTGGCGGGTGAGGAGGGGACAAAGAGCGGCGCATGGGACGAGCCGGACGGCCCGCGTCTGGCAGTGACGGCGGCTGCGCCCCAGAAGCCGTGGGTGGAGGGGGCCTTCGAATTCGCCAAGGCAGGCTTTGCCCTGCTGGCAGAGCGCTACCCGGACCATGTCCGCTTTGCCGACCTGAGCGGCCGGGGCGAACAGTCGATGGTGGACTTGCAGATGTTTGCAGCAGCAGAGGCGACCGCCGCCAGCGGCGGATGCAGGGAGCCGATGCTGGGGCCGCGGTCAGCAGGACATGAGCGCCGCCCAAGGCGCGAAATGGACGCTGGGCACCGCAACCCGGGGAGTGGAATCGCATTGCAGATGTTTGCAGAGGGCGGTGAAGGCGCTCCCGCCGCCCCCGCCCTCAGCCACGCACAGGCCCAGCAGGCCATCGCCTCCGGCACCATGAGGGCCGACGAGGGCAGCGGGGAGACTCCGGAGGTGCCGGCGCAGACTGCACCGGAAAAGCCGAAAGAGCCGCCTGCACCGCAGGAACGTCCTGCGCCGCTCCCGCCTGTCCCGGGCCTGCAGGCGGGAGAGAATGCCGTCCGTGCCCTCCACGCCCGCTGGGCCGCAGAGGAGGCGATGATCCGCCGGGACGTCCCGGGCTTCTCGCTCCGGCAGGAGCTTGCGAACCCCGAAATGCGCCGTCTGATGGAGCTGCCCGGGATGCGGATGGGGGATGCCTACCGTCTGGCCCATTACAGTGATGCGCTGCAGCAGACTGCCCGGACTGTGGAGCAGGGCGTCGTGGAGCGCATCCGCCAGCGCTCGGCCCGCCCGGCGGAGAACGGCACCAGCCCCAGCGGCGCAGCCGTCACCCGCGCCGATGTGGCCAGCATGACCCGCGCCCAGCGCGAGGCGCTGGAACGCCGTGCGATGCACGGGGTGAAGATCAGTTTCTGAAGAAAACCTCTCCGAGGCAGGAGGGGTCAAAAAGCAAGGAAAAGAAAGGACAAATGACATGAAAAACGACAACGTGAAGATGGATCTCCAGCTCTTTGCCGACGCTTCTGCAAGCCTGCAGAACACCACCGGCACCATGACCAAGGAAATGAAGACCTTCTACGAAAAGCGCCTCATCGATCAGGCCGAGCCGCGTCTGGTGCACGATCAGTTCGCGGACTACTACCCCGTGCCCCAGAACGGCGGCAAGACCATCGAGTTCCGCAAGTACGACAGCCTGCCCAAGGCCGACACCCCGCTGACCGAGGGCGTGACCCCCAACGGTCAGGCCCTGAACGTCACCACCATCACCAGCGACATCCACCAGTATGGCGGCTGGACCCCGCTGACCGATGTTTTGCAGATGACCGCCATCGACAACAATGTGGTGCAGGCCACCCGTGTGCTGGCCAGTCAGGCCGGCCGCACCATGGACAGCATTACCCGCGATGTGCTGGCCGGCGGCACCAATGTCATCTATGCGCCGAAGCTGGGGGAGGACGGCACCGAGACGGCTGTCACCAGCCGCAAAACGCTGGACAAGAGCTGCACCCTGACCCCGAAGCTGTTCTTTCAGGCGGCGGCGCAGCTGGGCGCAATGAATGCTGACCCCATCGGCGACAGCTACATTGCTATCATCCACCCCTATGCGGCCTACGACCTCAAGACCTGCAAAGAGTTCATCGAGGCCCACAAGTACGCCGACCCCGAGACCATGTACCGCGGCGAGATCGGCAAGCTGGGCAACATCCGCTTCATCGAGACCAGCGAGGCGAAGATCTGGAAGGACGCTACCTGCCCGGAGGGTCTGGCCGTCTTCGGCACCCTCGTGCTGGGCGCCCACGCCTACGGCGTCACCGAGCTGGAAGGCGGCGGCCTGGAGCACATCGTCAAGCAGCTGGGCTACGGCGACGATCCGCTGAACCAGCGTGCCTCTGTGGGCTGGAAGGGTATGCGCGCCGCCGAGCGTCTGGTGGAGCAGTACATGGTGCGCATCGAGAGCGTGTCCAGCTATTCCACCACTGCGGCGGCAAACTGAGCAGAAAGGAGAAGCTATGGCAGAAAAGAAGAATGTCCGCATCCGGCTGTTCAAAGACAACAGCCGGTACAAGGGCGATCTGTTCGTGAGCGTCAACGGCGTGAACTACAAGATCCGCCGGGGCGTGGAGGTGGAAGTGCCGCCTGAGGTGGCCGAGGTGCTGGAACACAGCCAGCAGCAGGATGAGTACACCGCCGCCCGCATCGCTGCAGCAGAGACTGCGGCCCAGTAAGAGAAACGCGGCCCGGCAGAAACGGCAGAGAAAGGCCGCCGCTGCCGGGCTTTTTTGGAAAAAGCGAAAGGAGGCTTTTTATGACGGTAGGAGAAGCGATGGAGCGGGCTGAGGAGCTGCGCCCGGGCAGCCGTGTCGCGGCCCGCACCCGGCAGCGCTGGCTGTGCGAGGTGGACGGGATGCTGCGGGAGCGGTTCTTCCGCCCCAGCGGTGCCGACAGCCGGGAGGGCGTGGGGGCAGACCTCGCGTGGGACGATGGCCTGCGGGACGACGATGTGCTGCTGGTGCCGCCGCCCTTCGACAGCCTGTACCCACACTATCTGTGCGCCATGACCGACGCCGCGCTGGGCGAGAACGACCGGTACGCCGGTGAGCAGGCTCAGTACAACAGTATCTTAGCCGAACTGGCCGCGTGGCTGCGGCGGAAGAATCTGCCCGCCCGGGGCTGCAGCTGGCGTTGGTAAGGAGGGAGAAAGATGATACTTTCGAACCGGAACGGCCTGAAAAACACCCGGAACATGCTGCGGGTGTTCGGCGGGCTGAACGAGACGTACAGCTGCACCGAGGCAGAGTACAGCGCGGGCATCAACTTTTCGGCCCGGAATTTCCCGGCCCTGAGCACCCGTCTGCCCCGCCGGAAGCTGCGGGAGACGGCAGAGCTGAACGGGATGTATCACCTGAACGGCCTGCTGATGGTCTGCAGCACCAGACTCATCTACACCCCGGACGACCCCGACGAGCTGGAAGTGACCCTGGAGAACGCGGTGGAGGACGGAAAAAAGACGCTGGTGGGCATCGGGACAAAAATTCTGATCTTCCCGGACAAGCTGGCTTTCGACACAGCCAGCCGGGAGGTGAGCGCGCTGGGCGCGGTGTGGTCGGGCAAGAACGCCAGCGTGGAGTTTGCACCCTGCGACGCCGAGGGCAGGGTCTACGAGGTGAGCGGCAGCGGCCCTTCGGAGCCGGAAAATCCGAAGGATGGGCAGCTCTTCCTCCGGGTGGAGGACCCGGAGAAGCCATGGAGCAGCGAGAGCACGCTGGAAGTATATAGTGAGGCGTCCGGAAACTGGTCGGCGGTGGTGCTGGACTGCTGCCGCATTTCGGCCAAGGGCGTCGGCGCAAATTTCCGGGCCGAGGACACCGTAGCCCTCAGCGGCTCGGGCGCAGAGCAGGCCGGGCAGTGGAGCGGGCTGGACAGCGACCGCATCGTCTGCGACGCCAGCGAGGACGCCCTGCGGGTCAGGGCCGACCCCGGCGGCGAGTGGTTCTATGGCCGTCTGACCCGCACCGGCGCAGCGGTGCGGTGGGTGAGTCTGGACGGCAGCGTCAGACGGGAGTTCGTCTCGGCGGAGACGGTGAGGCTGGAGCGCCGGGTGCCGGACATGGACTATCTGACCGAGTGCGACAACCGGATATGGGGCTGTTCCAGCAAGGAGAACGTCATCTACGCCTGCAAGCTGGGCGACCCGTCCAACTGGTTCTCCTACCGGGGCATCGCCGCCGACAGCTATGCTGTGACCGTGGGCAGCGACGGGGCGTTCACCGGCGCGGCCACCTGCATGGGATATGCGCTTTTCTTCAAGGAGAATACCCTCCACAAGCTCTATGGCTCCAAGCCCTCGGATTTCCAGCTGAGCAGTCTGCGCTGCCGGGGCGTGGCAAAGGGCGCGGCCCGGAGCCTCTGCGTCATCAACGAGACGCTCTACTATCTCTCGCCCGACGGCGTGATGGCGTGGGATGGAAGCATCCCCACCAAGGTCTCGACGGCCCTCGACCCGGCCCGGCTGCGGAACGTGAAGTCAGCTCTGGGCGGTGCGCTGGACGGGCGGTATTACCTGCATCTCGTGCGGGGCAGCGGCGAAGCCCGGACCGTCCGGCTGCTGGTCTACGACACCGAACGGGGGCTCTGGCAGGAGGAAGATGTCTGCTCCTACGAGATGGCCGGAAGCGGCGGGCAGCTCTATCTCTGGGACGGAAAGGCCATCTGGGCCGCAGATGCGGACCGGGAGGAGAACTGGCAGCAGGCGGGCGGCATCGAGGACGGCGTGAGCTTCGAGCTCGTCAGCGGGGACATCGGGCTGGACCGCCCGGAAGAACAGTATCTTTCCCGGCTGACCCTCCGGCTCGAGGCCGAGGCGAAGAGCCGCTTCGAGCTGGCGGTGAGCTATGACGGCGGGGCGTGGGAGACACTGGCCCAGAGGACGGCCGACGGGCGGCGCTGCTTCGACATCCCCTTCGTGCCCCGGCGGTGCGGGAGCCTGCGGCTGCGGCTGAAGGGCCGGGGGCAGATCACCCTGCGCAGCCTGACCCGGACGAGCGCCGCCGCGAGAGGCGGTATTCTGGCACAGGAGGTGAACTGAACATGGCAAGTGTCACGGGACTTTCGAAGATCGGACTGCCCCATCTGAGCGAGAACATGGACGCGGAGGATGCCCGCGCCATCCGCAACTACTTATACCAGATGCAGGAGCAATTACAATATGTGCTCTGCAATCTGGACGTGGAAAATATGTCGGAGCCGCTGCGCGCCCGGCTGAACAGCATCCAGTGAGAAAGGAGAATTTATGAGCACTGAGAAAAAGAAAGAACAGCAGCTGCTGGAAGATGTGGCTGCCCAGCCTGCAGCCCAGTCCTCCTACAGCACGGCGGGACTGAACAGCCGCAAAGAGGTGGAGAATGCACTGACAAATGCGGTGTACACCCCCGGCCAGAGCGTCACCGACGCAGCAGCGGACCTGAGAAACTGGCAGCAGAACCGGCCGGGCAAGTATGAGAGCGCCTATCAGGGCCGGATCGAAGACCTCATCGTCCAGCTGCTGGAGCGGAACAG
>OHIN01001727.1_pt1 | contig 10610 bp, 5 predicted proteins | sample 1568261 | NCBI WGS metagenome assembly OHIN01 (sample SAMEA3879578, study PRJEB24766) | human gut metagenome | biome: human-associated habitat; feature: feces | place: USA | collected 1985/1987
TATTTCTCTTATAGACCACATTTATATGGCAGTCCAGAGGAGCGAAAAAGGGATACAGGTGAGAAATGCCATGATGTGGGATATTCAGCGGTTTTACCCGGAAGAATTTCATCTGGGTGAAAAAGCATTGGGAATGATTCAGAAAAAATTGAATGTATCTTTGTTGCAGGATGAGGCAGCTTTTATAGCGCTTCATATCGTCAATGCATCTGCAGATGGAAGTGATATGACAAAAGTGTTGGAAATTACAAAGCTTATCGGAGAAATTGAGACGATTGTCAAAAGATATTATCGCATGGAATTTGAAAATGAGTCAGTATATTATTACCGCTTTGTAACACATTTAAAATTTCTGGCACAGAGGCTGGTGACAAAAACGACATATGATGAGGAAGAAAGTGAACTGTTTACCATGGTCAGAGATAAATATGATCAATCGTACCAGTGTGTAGAGCGAATTGCAAAGTTTATACAGGAAGAATATCACTGTGGTCTTTCCGGGGAAGAAAAGTTATATTTGACAATTCACATTGAACGGGTAACAGAAAAAGGAATGAAAGGAAAAAAGAACGAAAATGAGGCGGAAATATGAAAAACTGGCACAGGAAATTGTGAAAAAAGTAGGAGGAAAGGAAAATATTATCAGTTTGAGACATTGTGTGACACGTCTCAGATTTCAATTGAAAGATGTTGAAAAGGCAGATACAAAGGGGCTGGAAGCAACAGATGGTGTGATTACAGTAGTCCAGGCGTTGAGTGAATATATGGTAGTTATCGGGCAGCATGTAGGGGAAGTATACAAAGAAGTATGCATCCAGGCGGGGCTGGATACTGCAAAAGAGAATACTTGTGAAAAGCCGGAGAAAAAAAGCGGGTTGGAAACAGCACTTCTGACCGTGATGGCGGGAATTGGCCCTACGCTGTATCTGCTCGGAGCAAGTGGAATGATCAAAGGAATACTTGCTGTATGTGTTATGCTGGGATTATCAGCAGATACAACTGTTTATACGGTAATGTATGCATTGGGAGATGGCCTTTTATATTTTCTGCCTTTGGTGTTGGGGTATAATCTGGCAAAATATTGTAAAATCGAACCTTTTGTTGGTGTGTGGCTGGCAGCGGCCATGTGTTATCCCAAAATACAGGGACTTGAGATCAGTATATTGGGAATGAACAATACAGTCCACTATACATCGACTTTTTTACCAATTATATTTTCGGTATTAATTGCGTCACTGATTTATCGTTTCCTGGAAAAACGGATGTCGGAAACAAGGAAAAATCTTGTGATTCCGCTTTTGACGCTTTTGGTGGCATTTCCATTCGGCATTCTGGTGGCAGGTCCGTTTGGAAACTGGATGGCAGAATGGCTTCACAGAGGAATTATGGCATTGTGTGGATTCTCGCCTGTTTTGATGGGAGTTTTGATAGGTGGATTGTGGCAGGTTCTGGTATCTGTCGGGATACATGGAATTATTACCGTATTGGCATTTGCCGATGTTCTTGCAGGAAACAGCAGTCCATTGTTAGCACTTTCTTATAGTGCATCCTTTGCTGTCAGCGGAGTTGCATTTGCGGTATTTATGAGATCCAGAAATAGTGGAGAAAAACAGACAGCCAAAGCGGGTGCAGTTTCTGCGATCATGGGAGCAACAGAACCGGCGATGTATGCACTGATCAAACCTGATAAAAAGCGGTTTGCACTGTGTTGTGCCGGAGGCGCGCTTGGGGGTGCGACAGCAGGATTTTTTGGAATTTCAATGCATGCATATGCAGGAATGGGAATAACGGGTCTTTTTGGATTTTTTCAAACAGGAGATGTAAAGCTGGTGGGAGTATTGCTGATGGCAGTATTGCCGTTTGGATTTACATGGTTGATAGAGATGCTGTTATACAGACAAGAAAAAGCCGTGGAAAGTGAAGAAATAATTGTGATGCCGGTCAATGGGTCTGTGGAACAATTGGAGAATGCTGAGGATACAGTGTTTGCAAGCAAGGCATTAGGAGATGGTGTACTGTTACATTCTGATGATGGAAAAGTCTATGCACCGTGTGATGGGATTATACAAACCGTGTTTCCGACGAAACATGCAATTGGGATAGAAAGCACAGACGGAAGCGAGATTTTGATCCATATGGGAAATAATACGGTGGCTCTGAATGGAAAATATTTTACTGTGCATGTGAAAGAGAAGGATGAAGTGAAAGCAGGCCAGATTTTAGCTGAGTTCGATAAAAAAGAGATAGAAGCGCAAGGCTATAACTGTGAGATACCGATGGTTGTGACTAATATGGAGATGTATGAAATGTCAGGAGAGCCGACATACAGAAATTATAAGAAAGGAGAAGAAATTTTCAGGCTGAAAAAGAAAACCAATGTTTAAATATGATTAGGAGGAAGATGAAAATGAACAAAGTCAACAGACAAAGACCGTTTGGAGCGAAGGATAAATGGTCATATGCAATGGGAGATTTAGGGTGCAATATGAGTTTTGCGCTGAACAGCTATTTGATGCTGTTTTATACACAGTATATTGGGCTGGATTTAGGAACATGGGGAATCATTATTTTGCTTTTGAAAATCTGGGATGCGATTAATGATCCGATCATGGGAGCATTAATGGATGCGTTGAAACCGGGAAAAAGAGGAAAATTTAAAACTTATATTTATTATGGATCTTTTGTACTGTTATTTTCAGGAGCGTTATGTTTTCTGCCGATCCCAAGTGCACCTTATCCGATTAAGGTACTGGTATGTGTTGTGGGATACCTGATCTGGGATATGGCATATACTGTTGTCAATGTACCTTATGGAGCAATGAATGCAGCTATTACTACAGATCCGACAGAGAGAGCACAGTTGTCAACTTACCGCGGAATCGGATCAATGATCGCGAATATTGTTGTTTTGATTACTTTACCGTTATTATGTTACGATAAGGATAACAATCTGATCGGAAGCAGAATGTTTATTGTGGCGTTAGTGCTTGGAATCATTGGTTTTGCGGCATTTCAGATTCTGATCAAAGGGACTGTGGAGAGAGTGGCTGTCTCCCATGAACCTCAGGAAAAAGTGAAATTTAATTATTTCGAGTCATTAAGCGCTTTTTTGAAAAATAAAGCAGTTGTAGCGATTACGATTGCATCCATTGCGCTGATCATCATGCAGATAGGGCTTTCCAGCGCGAACCAGATTGTATTTCAGAGTTATTTTAAAAATGCAAAATTATCCGGTATTCTGGGGCTTGCAACAATGATTCCATCTTTAATTGTAATACCACTGGTAAAACCGACAGTACAGCGCTTCGGAAAACGTGAAGCTGCAGCAGCCCCAATGCTGATTGGAATTTTGGCGGCAGCAGGAATTGTATTTCTTCCGATAACACCTGACAATACGGGAATGATGATTTATATTATCTTAGCAGTACTCATAAACAGTTCCTGTATTTTTTTCTCGACTGTTGTGTGGGCACTTGTGGCGGACAGTGTGGATTATCAAGAATTACAGACAGGAAAATGAGAAGAGGGAACTATATATGCAACGTATTCTCTGGGAAGAAAACTGGCTCAGGGAGTGGGAGTATCGATTGTTTCGTTCTTGTTGATCTTAACAGGATATGATGAGAACCTGGGGGCACAGCAGAGTGTAGATGTGGCAAGAAATGTATTGATTCTGATCGGTCTGGTATATGCAGTTTGTGTTGCTGCCCAATACATTTGTTTGCGGTTTGTGTATCCGCTGGATAAAAACAAGACATTAGAGCTGGAAAAGAAACTGGGACGTTCCAATGTGGAATTGATTGGTGAAACAGGAGACGAAGAATGAGACGAAAAATAGAAATTAATGAAAATTGGTTTTTTACAAAAGAAAGACCAAATCTGACAGCACCCGATTTTTCGGCAATGCAGGAGATAACACTGCCTCATACGTGGAATGCAGAAGACGGGGCAGATGGGGACGATTATTATGACAGAAGAGAATGCTGGTATGTTCGAAAACTGGAGCGTCCTCAGGGCGATGAAATTTATTTGGAGGTTCCGGCTGCAAGTCAGACTGCACATGTGTATCTCAATGGAGCAGAGATCGGGCATCATATCGGAGGATTTTCGCTGTTTCGGATTCGTTTGACAGAAAGATTGGAAGAAAAGGAGAATATTCTTGCAATTGCAGTAGATAATTCGGAAAGTCAGGATACATATCCGCAATTTGCGGACTTTACCTTTTTCGGTGGTTTGTATCGAGGTGTAAATTTACTGGTTGTACCTGAACGGCATTTTGAATTGGAAGAATATGGAGGTCCCGGGATTTATGTGACTTCACACCTAAACGAAGATGGAAAAGCAGAAGTTCTGGTGCAGGGAAAGGTATCAGGCGGGCAAAGTGAAGCATATAAGGTGCAGATACGGAATGGAGAAGGGGAGATTATCCTGGAAGCAAATACAGAGAAACCTGAAAAAGTGTTTTTCATAGATAATCCAAGAGTATGGAATGGGAAAAAAGATCCCTATTTATATACAGCAAAAATGATCATGGAAGGTTCCGGTGATGAGGTAAGTACCCGATTTGGTATTCGGGAATTTTATGTGGATGCTGAAACAGGATTCTTCCTGAATCAGGAGAGTTATCCTTTGCGCGGAGTTTCCAGACATCAGGACCGACAAGGAAAAGGATGGGCAATCAGCGAGGAAGATCAAAGAGAAGATGCGATGTTGATTCATGAAATAGGAGCTACAGCAGTAAGACTGGCACATTATCAGCATGCACAGAGTTTTTATGATTTTTGTGATGAGTTAGGTATGGTAGTTTGGGCGGAAATTCCATTTATTTCTCGTTTTATAAATACGAAAGAAGCAAAAGAGGATACTGTACGACAGATGCGGGAATTGATTATGCAGAATTATAATCATCCAAGTATTTGCTTTTGGGGGATCAGTAATGAAATCACGATGGGGGGAGAGTCTGATGAACTTGTGGAAAATCAGAGGATTCTGCAGAAATTATGCCACAAGCTGGACCCGTCCCGAAAAACAGTGCTTGCAAATCTGACAACTGTGGAGAGCCAAAGTGAACAGAACAAGATTACAGATTTATCGGCCTATAATGTTTATATGGGATGGTATGCAGGAAAAGTAGAGGACTGCGGAGCGTGGATGGACTCTCTCCATAAAGAAAATTCTGATATGTGCATGGGAATTTCGGAATATGGCGCAGATACCAATGTTCAATATCATTCGGATGCTCCGAAACGTCAGGATTATACGGAAGAGTACCAGTCTTATTATCACGAAAAAATGCTTCAGGCAATACAGGAACGACCGTATCTCTGGTGCAGCTTTGTGTGGAATATGTTCGATTTTGCGGCAGATAAGAGAAAAGAAGGTGGCACACAAGGGCGTAATACAAAAGGTCTGGTTACATATGATCGGAAAATTAAAAAGGATGCATTTTATCTTTATAAAGCATATTGGACAGAAAAACCGTTTGTGCACATCTGTTCAAAGCGTTTTCAAAAAAGACCGGGAGACACTACAACAATAAAAGTATACGCCACAGGAATCGAAAAGGCGGAACTTTGGATGGATGGAAAACGGATCCAAGAACAAAAAGGGACATATTGTTTCCTGTTTGAAGGTATTAAATTAACTCAAAATCACCAAATTCTTTAGGTTAGAATCGATGATGGGGTAAACGAAAAAGCAGTTTTGACATTTCAGTGAACTGCCCCTTCGTTTACTCCATTTTCGATTTGACCTAATTGAACAAAGTGAGCGTCCGAGTAGATACTACCTATGGACTTTTAATCTTTTGTTCTTATCCATGATTATACAGGATTTCCTATGCAGACGCTACAGAAATCAAGGATTTTCAGATAAATAGATACAACAATAAAACCTCAGGATTTTGAGGCTTAAAAAACATATAAAAGATTTGGATTTTAACACCTTTGCGGTATTCTCAGTTGTGGTTTTCCAAGATGTCCACCGCAGGATTTACATACACAGATGTTTATCCTGTATAGCTGTTTCAGTATTTCCGGCATTTCCTTATCCCTGAGCTTTGAAAGATATTTTTTGCATCCGAGAAGATTCCGGCATAAAGTGAGTTTTTTGTGTTTGCTGCGGGAACATAGAAGTCCATAATGCCGGATCCTGACAAAACGTCTGGGGGGCACATGCATCAGAAAACGCCGTATAAATTCAATGCCGGAAATGGTCAGTTCCTTCCATTGTCCTTCTTTCCGGTAATCCTTAACAGAAAAAGTAACATTTTCATCATCCATATGGATGATGCGGTGATTGCTGATAGCGATCCTATGGGTATACTTTCCAAGGTAATCAATCACAGATTGTGCACCGTTAAAAGTTTTCTTACAGTAAGGAACCCATTCTGTGTCGTAACAGGAATCTATAAGTTCTTTGAATTCATAATGATTACGGTATTTTTCTGCTGTTCCATGAAACTCAAGCTGATCTGTATTCCAGAGATTTTTCAGTTCATCCATATATTTCCCACGAAATACTTTGGAGATAGCCCATATAGGGAGAAAAAACTCCGTACCATTATCTTTCCACTCATTTTTCGGTGTCAGTCCACCGCCGAGCAGTATCATATGAATGTGAGGGTGGAAGTTCATTTCAGAGCCCCATGTATGAAGGATGCAGATATAACCAACGGAAGCTCCAAGGTGCTTTGGGTCTGATGTAAGTTCTTGAATGGTAGCAGAGGCTGCATGATAGAGCGTGTCATATAACAGTTTCTGATTACTGTAAATGACTGGGTTCAGAATATCAGGGACTGTAAACACCAGATGGAAATAAGGTGCATCAAGTACATCTTCCCTGCGGGCATCCATCCACATTTCCTTTGGGACTGCCTGACACATGGGACAACAGCGGTTACGGCAGGAATTATAATGGATCTGGACAGCACCACAGTCTTCACATACACTGATATTTGCACCATAAGCTCCTGTTTTACAGTTCAAGATGTTCCGGGCAGTTTTTGCCTGTTCCGGGGATGGAGAATACTTTTCAAGGTATGCTGTATAAAAATGTCGAAAAATATCCTGGACAGTGGGTTTATTCATGGTCAGCACCATCTTTCCTGTCAAAAGGGCTTTGAATGCCCATGAGGGATTTGTTGCTGACATGAAGATAAACTTCCGTAGATTTCGGATCACGGTGTCCAAGCAGTGCTTGAATGTTATGCCGTTCTATGCCCTGTTCCATCAGATGGGTTGCAAAGCTATGGCGGAGACAGTGAGGGGTTGCTGCCTTTGGAAGTTCTGTATCAGCTACTGCCCGTCGCATTACCTGTTCCAGAGTACTGACTGTTAGATAATTACCGGTAAATTTATTCGGAAACAGGATGCCACGGGGACGACCTTTCTCAAACCAGTATTGTGTAAGGATATCCAGACAACGTTTGGAGAGAATGGTATAACGGTCCATTCTATTCTTGGTATCCCGGACATGGATCTGCATATTTGAACGGGAGATATCGTCATAATGAAGATGGATCACTTCAGAAACTCTCATACCTGAGGAATACATGACTGCGAACATAGCCTTATATTTGATATCATCAACAGCATCTAACAGGCGGTCAATCTCAGAGGCAGTCAGTACAGTAGGAAGCTTATGTTCTAGGATCATACGTGGAACTGTGATGTCATCCCAAAGGATATGCAGGACATTTCGATAGAAAAAACGGATGGCAGAATTGTAAAGATTCAGAGTTGTGGCTTTCAGTCCTTCCTCTTTTTTCGCAAGCAAAAAAACCCTGACATCCTGACAGGTAAGTTCTTTGGGATTCTTATTCTGATATTTCAGAAAGTAAGAAACATAGTTTTTATAGCAACTGATGGAACGATCTTTGAGGTTACGGATTTTCCCGGCTTCCTCAAGCTGTTCTAAATATTTTTCATACATAATAAAATCCTCCATATAAAATCAGTAGTTATCAGAAACACTGCTTTATACGGAGGAGCATTGGGGTCATAAAACCGCTTGCCAACCAAGTGGAAGGGTGGTATTCTTTTCATAGGCAGTGGAGAGGTCGATCCTGTTTGATTGTTATTTTGTGGTGATTTAACAATACTACTTTTAGGACTTGCTTTCCACTGTTTTGTTATAGAAAACAGAAAATCGCTATGCCACAGCCTCGGCAGGCCATCGCGTAGCGATTTTGTTCAATGGGAATTTATATGGATGATGACCTGATCTCCAATCCTACAGTCAATGCCAAGATAACAGGAGGAAAAGCAGAGATTACCGGAATGTCTTCCAAAGAAGAGGCACAGAGCCTTTCTGATAAGATTAATTCAGGCTCTCTTCCGTTTTCCATGAAGACGACCAACTACAGTACGATCAGCCCGACACTTGGCGGAAAAGCGTTGAATGCAATGGCACTGGCAGCGGAAATCGCAATGGCGCTGATCTGTTTATTTATGATCATATGGTACCGGCTGCCGGGAGTGATCAGCTGTCTGACACTGACGTTTCAGATTGCACTTCAGATTCTTGTTATTTCAGTTCCGCAGTACACGATCACGCTGCCGGGAATTGCAGGTTTGATCTTATCAGCCGGTATGGCGGTAGATGCGAATATTATTATCAGTGAGAGAATCAGTGAAGAATTGAAAAAAGGAAATTCCGTCAGAAATGCAGTTAAGAATGGATATAAGCGTGCATTCTCATCTGTTTTAGATGGAAATGTCACCACTGCGGCAGTAGCGGGGATTTTGATGATCTTCGGATCAGGTACAATGCTAAGTTTTGGATATACCCTGTTGACAGGTGTTATCATCAATCTGCTTGCAGGAGTCTGGATGTCCAGATATATGCTGAATTCAGTGATCAGATATAAGCTGTTCAATCAGGAAAAGTGGTTTAGAAAGAAAAAAGACAAGAAGATTTTGAAATTTGCAGAGGCAAAAAAATATTTCTTCCTGACAAGTGTTGCACTGCTCCTTACAGGAACGATATGGAGTTGCGTAAATGGAATGAAACTGGATACGCAGTTTACGGGTGGAGTAATCTTAAGATATACATATACCGGAAAGGCGGATACAGGACAGATTCAAAAAGAGGTAGAAGATATTGTGGATCGCAGTGTCAGTGTACAGACTTCTGAAAACTCTGCCACAGGAGAAAAGAGTCTGGTCATTACACTTTCAGGCAAAAAAGGGTTGACGCCCGAACAGCAGAAAGAGATTCTAAATACCATCAATCAGGGAAATAAGAATCAGTTTGAGACCTCGGAAACATCAGCGGTAGAACCATATATCGGAGCAAAGGCATTGAAGAATTCGGTAATTGCGATTGTTCTCTCATTCCTCTTCATTGTGGTATATATCCGGCTTCGCTTTTCGGCATTGGGAGGTCTTGCATCCGGAGTCACAGCTGTGATCGCGCTTGTTCATGATATTCTGATCGTGCTCTTTATTTTCGGAATCTTCAGAATCATCGGATATTCGATCAACGACACGATTGTTCTGTATGACAGGATCCGTGAGCACAGAAGCAACATGAAAAAGAAAAGTACACTGGCAGAACTGGTGGATATCAGTACGACAGAAACTTTGCAGCGTTCGATCAATACAGCGTTTACGGTTGTGTTATGTGCATTTATCATTTTTGTTGTCTCAGTAGTTTACAGAATGGAATCTATCACAAACTTCTCACTGCCTCTTTTAGCCGGCCTCATTTCAGGATGCTACTCGTCCATTTGCATTGCCGGTCCTCTGTGGGTATGGTGGGAAGAGCATAGAGAAAAAATTCAGAAAAGAAAGACAGGGCAAAAAAGAAAATGAAGAAAATAAATATGTTTTTGAGAAATCAGCCGCCCGGCAGAATGATCGTGGCAGGATTTGCGGCAGTGATTCTGTTAGGGATGCTTGTGCTGCTTCTTCCCATATCGGTAAAGGATGGTGCAGAGGTCACTCTGATCGATGCACTGTTTACCTCTACAAGTGCAGTGTGCGTGACAGGGCTGATCGCGATTGATACGGCGGATCATTTTACTGCCTTTGGTCAGGGCGTTGTTGCAGCTTTGATACAGGTCGGCGGACTGGGAGTGACTTCTCTGGGCGTGGGCCTGATGCTTGTGGCAAGAAAACGAGTTGGAATTAAAAGCAGAATGATGGTAAAAGAGGCGCTGAATATTGAAAGCTATAAGGGAATTGTAAAATTAGTAAAATCTGTATTATTAATGACCTTGTGCTTTGAAGCGGGAGGTGCGCTCTTAAGCTTTCTGGTTTTCAGCCGGGATTACAGTACCGTGCATGCGATCGGAATTAGTATTTTCCATTCTATTGCAGCCTTTAATAACTCGGGGTTTGACATTTTGGGAGGACTTAGAAACCTGACGCCTTATCAGGATGATGTCCTTTTGAATCTGACCACATGTACACTGATCATTTTTGGCGGATTGGGATTTCTTGTTATTCTGGATATAGGAAAACAAAAGTGTTTCAAGAAGCTTACTCTGCACTCCAAGGTGGTGATCGTTACCAGTTTGGTTTTGCTTGTTGTCGGAACACTGACACTTAAACTGACAGAGAATGTAACATGGCTGGGGGCGTTCTTCCAGAGCGTTTCGGCGAGAA
>OHIN01001731.1_pt1 | contig 10572 bp, 9 predicted proteins | sample 1568261 | NCBI WGS metagenome assembly OHIN01 (sample SAMEA3879578, study PRJEB24766) | human gut metagenome | biome: human-associated habitat; feature: feces | place: USA | collected 1985/1987
CTGGTTGTCAAATTGTTATCAAAAAAACTGTCAACGCATCCCGCAAAACGCATATTAACAGCTTTGCGCCCTTTGTGCTATTCTATAAGTAGAACCAAACAAAAGATATCAGCTATTTGAGAAGTTTTCTGTTTAATATCACCTGCGTTTTTCGATGGATGCACAGATTTTCTGAAACTCCTCTAACAGCTCCGCATCCGTATTTGTCACAACCTGCAGTTGTTTTGTCGCGAAGGTAATTGCAGCAAACTCTACCTGCGGCAGTGCCTGAATCTTTTCTTCCATCTTAGACGCGCAATGTGCACATCCCAGGTTTTCCAGAATATACACTTGCTTCTCTGCATGCTCAAAAGTATGATCTGCCTCTTTGTGCTCCTCATGATGGTGATCGTGTCCGCAGCCGCATGCATCCTCGTGATGGTGATTGTGTCCGCAGCCGCATGCATCTTCGTGATGGTGATCGTGTCCACATCCACATAATTCTTCATGGTGGTGATGATCATTTTTATGTCTTTCTTCTGTCAATACTTCTTTTGCCATATCCTTTCCCTCCATACATAACATATGAATAACTGTTCATATGTTCATGTAATCACAATGTAAGGGATTTGTCAAGGTATTTTTCTATTATTCGACTGTCAAACTCCCGTTTATGACCTACCTCTTCTATTGAAAAAGGCAGATATCATTTAACTTTTATTGCTATTTTATAGAGTGTGTCTTATAATTATTTTAGTAGATTTGGCAATGATTTCAGACAATGTAGGGGGTGATTCTATTGGATGTTATTATTTTAGACCTCATACTGCTTTTATTAGTATTGATCCCTATCTTATATTTCACAGTTAAAATGGCTGTAAAACATGCTATCGAAGAAATTCTTGTGTCTAAAGAAAAATTTAAGGAGAATACAGATAAATAAACACATGGGGAAAATTCCCCGTGTGCTTATTTCGTAATTCTTTGATTTTTATGTAATCGTGATTGCCGAAAGCGGCATCTCCACACAGGCCTTAAACTGATCACAGTCGATTTTAATATCAAACTCTCCGCCAAGCGCTTTTACATACGTACTTACGATCGCAAGTCCCAGTCCATTTCCCTCACTGGACCTCTGCTTATCCCCACGAAAAAACCGCTCGATAATCTCTTCCTTTGTAAAATCCATTGGATATCCTGCAGTGTTCGTGATTTCCAGACACAGATGATTTGAAGACTCTTTTTGATAAGTTTTCACGAATACTCTCGTATGTTTTGCCGAATACTTCAGCGCATTCTCAATCAGATTCTGGCAAATCCTGTAAAAATACATATTATCAGAAATGATTTCTGTATTTTCCTCTGTAAGCTGTTTTACGAACTGCAGCTCACTCTCTTTCACATGATCATCCATATCTGCAAAAATCTGTTCTACCAGACGATTCAGTTCAAACTTTTCCGGATGCAGTTCGATATTTCCGCTGCTTGCTTTTGCAAGAGAAAACAAGCTGTTTATCATTTCTTTTAATTTTTCTGCTCTTTCAGACAGCACATCCACATAATCTCTGACAAGGTCGCTCAATTCTTCCTTTTTAATGAGTTCAATATAACCCACCATGGAAGTCAGAGGCGTTTTCAGATCATGCGACACATTGGTGATCAGATCGATTCGAAGCTGGTCACTGCGTGAAACTTTTGCAAGGCTCTTTTTCTCGTTCTCCAGCGCTTCTGCAATCCGTTTTTGATTGATTTCCTCCAGTTTGCCCATCAGCACTTCTCGTTTCTTCTCATCAAACCGTCGGCGCACAAACTGCCACACCATATACTGGAGCAATGCTGTAAAAAGCATCACATAACCGGCAGCATAATTGTAATACCAGCTCCAGTACTCTCGAAATTTACTCTGCAGCACAAAGAAGATACCTGCTGCTGCAAATGCCAGAATACCAATCACTTGAAGAAGATGCTCCATTTTTTTCATTTCTGCTCTCCACTCCCGGTAATAAACATCTTCTTTTGGGATCCAGTTCTGATATTTTCGGTTCAGTCCCTTTTCTAACAGATATGCAGTCCCGCTTCCTAACAGAATATTCCCAAGTATCCCAAAATACAGGATTTTTTCTGTTGGATAATAGGTTCGATAAGCGATCAGGATATAAAAGGTAAAAATTCCACATCCTGCCAACATGACACTTACTAATACCTGCCACTGTTGCTTTAACAAACGTTTTCCTGTCTCAATTATATTTTTCCATTTTGTAGCCAATGCCCCACACCACCTTTACATATCTTGGCTTTTTTGTATCAATCTCAATCTTTTCCCGGATATGCCGAATATGCACCATCACTGTATTTTCCACTGTATAATTTGCCGATTCTTTCCATACATTTTCATAAATCTGTTCTGCTGAAAACACCTGCCCCAGATGTCCCATCAGCAATTCCAGTATCTTATATTCTGTAGCCGTCAGCCTGACTTCTTCCCCTTCCACAAGGATCAGACGCCGCTTTTTATCAAGTACAAGACCGCCGTTTACAAGCGTGTCACTGTCTGTTTTCGGCGCTGCGCCTCCCCACGCGTGATAACGCCTGAGATGTGCTTTCACACGGGCAATGAGTTCCGACGGATTATACGGCTTTTCCACGTAGTCATCTGCTCCCAGAACAAGACCTGACACCTTGTCACTCTCCTCCGTCTTCGCTGACAGAATAATAACCGGAATACGGTAGTTTTCCCTTAATTTCATCAGTGCAGATAATCCGTTCAGTTTCGGCATCATCACATCCAGCAGGATCAGATCGATCTGGTTTGTCTCCAGAGCTTTCAGCGCTTCCATCCCATCATAAGCCTTTACAACCTGATATCCTTCATATTTCAGTAATTCACTGATCGAATAGACAATTTCTTTATTGTCGTCCACAACAAGTATCGTTTCACCGTTCATGCTGCCCTCCTGTATTCCTTTACTCTATGTAAACTATAATATCGGCGGCTTAAAAAAAACTCAATGTAAATCTTAAATTTTTCTTACATTCCGGTTTGTTATGACGTAACAAAGCAGCGACTCAGATGAATCGCTGCTTTCCCTGTTTACGACGATCTGTTTTCAGACAGTCTCTCGTACATTTTCTCTATTTTTCTCCCCTGCGTCTTGCAAGTTCCTTACTGTTTTCTTCTACTCGCTTTTTATTCAGCGGATATAGAAAAATCAATGCAAGTGCCACTGCTGTGAGCCCGATGATCGGCACAATACAGGAAATTTTGAAAATTCCTTCTGTCACTACAGGATCGAATGCTGTTGCCTGCGAATATCCGATCAGGGAAAGAAGACCTCCCACCATTCCGGACGAAAATGCCTGTCCCAGCTTTCTTGCAAAGGAATACACGGAATAAATCGTACCATCTTCCCGCACTCCGTTTTTCACTTCCGCATCATCAATCACGTCTGTGATCATTGCCCAGATTACCATGTTAAACAATCCAAGTCCGATAAATGCAAGAACATAAAATGCAATGTAGACCCACACATTATCCGGATGAATGATCAGACACAAAAGATAACTGACCGCACCGATCAGACATGCTGCAGCAGAGAGTTCTTTCTTTCCAAATCTGGCTGCCAGTTTTCCAGCCAGAGGCGCACAGATTACAAGCACCGCAATGTTGCTCAAAAGAGAAACTGCAGACTGTGCTCCCGCACTTCTGTAATAGTTCGGAAATACATATCCTGCCATCCCCTGCATTCCAAGCATTGCAAGGAGCAGAAGCAGTGCTGCCACAATAATTCCAACCAGCGCCCGGTTTGTAATCAGATTCTTTCCCAGTGCCGCCAGATCAAATTTCTGATTATTTGCCGGAACCGGAACACGCTCCCTGACCAGTTTGAAACAAAGCACATAACAGATGACTGCACATACAGAAAAAATCCCTGCAATAATCGTCATACGGCTTCCGGAAAGTACTGGATTGCCATCTACAGTCACATAAGCAACAAGAGGGGTTCCCGCTCCAATCACCAGACTTGCCAGCGTGGATCCAATCGTACGCCATGTTGAGAGCGATGCTCTGTCATTTGGCTCCGCTGAAATAGCGGAAGCCATAGAACCGTACGGAATATTGATTGCTGTGTAAAAGACAGAGCCCCATAGAAGGTATGTGATCACCATCCACGCCACCTTAAATCCATAGGACATATCTGCAAATCCTGCCTGAAAGATCAGAAAACTTGCAATTGCTACCGGACCGCACATACGCTTGATCCATGGACGGAATTTTCCATCCTTTGTAGGTTTGGAACGATCGACGATCTGCCCCATTGTCACATCTGAAAACGCATCCACAAACCGCGCCGCCATCATCAGCATACCTACGACCCCAGCGGAAAGTCCCATCACATCTGTGTAAAATTTCATCATAAACGTCGAGGACAAAATGAAGGTAAAATCATTTCCGAAGTCCCCAAACATATATCCTAATTTATCTTTCATTCCAAATGCAGGAACTGAAGATTGATTTGTTTTTGCCATGGCATTCTTCTCCTTCCAGATTGTTATGCTTTTTTAATCTGAATCAATTTCGCATTGACACTTTCCACAAATCCCTCCGGCGCCAGATCACCAGCCATCTCACTGAGTCTTTCAAAAGACATACTCTTCATCATATCCCACATGCCTTCCCCCGGTGATACGATCATATTTGCCATCAGTTTTACTGCTTTTGAAGCAATTTCCATTGCTTCCGGATTTTTTGCCAGTTCTTCCATTGTATCTTTGATACTGTATCTTCCCTCCGGGAATTCCATCGGCGCTTTTAAATCCATATCTCCGACTGTCTGGAACCAGTTGGCAACACCCTCAGCACGTTCATTCACTTCCGGAAGTACATAGATTTCCGGTTCTTTTTCTACTTTTATCGTATCCTGAACCTCACCTGCCTGTGCTGTGATGATATTAAATCCGTCTTTTAATGCCACTGTAAATACAAACACTTTGTCTGCGGAAAGTTCTTCTACTTTTTCTCCATTCAGGAATAGTATAACAGACGGCTGGTTGGAATATACACGAATCTGTGTCATTTCTCCCGCACGCTGTGCATACCGTTTTCCGCAGAGATGTACCATCGGTTTTTTATTCCAGTATGCCTGATAAATATAGTAGCTGTCTTTTTTCACTTTTCTGTCAATGGTCATAAGACCTTTATTGTTTCGTCCTGCTACGCCGCCTTCGTTTCTGGCTGCACATCCGAAATCAAACATGTTCCAGACATGGCTGGACCAGATCCATGGACGTTCTTCCAGCATTTTTGCCATATGCTCATGGTACAGCGCCTGATATTCCTCACTGTAGTCCTTGCATGCCGGGTTCGGACCGTGATACGTGATGATTCCTTCACATCCATACTCCGACAATCCAAGGCAGATTTCCGGATGAATTTTATGGAAGTTGTCCATCCACGGACCATTGTCTTCCATTTTCCCGCCATACCATCCGAAATAATGGTTGTAGCTTTCCACATCTGTAATCCCATGCATTGGTCCTTCGATCGGTGTCATGGACACATGCGCGATCGTCGTCAGACGGGTTGGATCCATTTCTTTCGCAAGAGCATTCAGTTCTTTGTGATTTTCCACTAACTGTTCTGAAATTCCTCCGATCAGAATCTCATTGGAAATACCCCAGAAACAAATTGACGGATGATTGTAATTCTGAATGATCAGCTCTTTCAACTGGATGATACAGTTCTGATGTGCATCCGGATCCTGGTTCATCACGCTGATAAACGGAATCTCTGCCCACACTACAAATCCCATCTCATCGCAGGCATCATAAAAATCCTGAGAATGCTGATAATGTGCCAGACGAATCGTGTTTGCCCCCAGCTCCTTGATGAGCCTTGCATCTTCGTAATGATCCTCTTTTGTAAGAGCATTTCCTTTATAGAGCATATCCTGATGGCGGCTCACTCCGCGCAGCGGAGTTTCTGCCCCATTGATGATAAAGCCTTTGTTCGGATCACAGGAAAAACTGCGCACACCCACACGTGCGGAAATCTCATCATACGTTTCATTTCTTCTCTGCAGCTTCGCAGTTACTGTATACAGGTACGGAGCATCAATCTCCCAGAGTTTTGCATCCGGAACATACACTGTTACTGTAGTTTCATCAGCCGGGCGGCAGGCACTTGCCACTTCATTTCCCTCTGCATCACAGATAGCGTACAATACGGTAAAGTTTTCATCTGTCTCTTTCACATAAGAAACAATCTCAAATGCAGCGCCTCCACATTCACACGGTTTTGGTGTTACCTGAATTCCCGGTCCTCCGTAATACTCCAGATCAAAATGCGCATCCGGAACACTGATCAAATTTACCCCTCTGTACAGCCCGCCATAAAATGTAAAGTCTGCAGACTGCGGATACACACTGTCTTTCATTTCATTGCTGCATGCAATGACCAGAAGATTGTCCCCTTTTTCGTGACACACATCTGTAATGTCCGCACGGAATGTAGAATATCCGCCTTCGTGATATGTCACTTCTTTTCCATTTACATACACGGTTGCCTGCTGACCTGCTGCCAGAATTTCTACATAGACCTTTCCGCCTCCTAGGGGCTGTTTTGGTGTTTCAAATGTTTTCGCATACCAGTAAGTACCTCTGTCATAACTACCGTTCCCATCATGTCCGTCTACTGCATTCCATGTATGCGGAAGATCCACCTTATGCCAGTCTGTCGGCATTTCTCCCGGAAGCCCTGCATTCTCCTGAATAAATGCCCAGTTTTTGTTTAAACTTATCACATTACGCATAACCATTCTCCTTTGTTTTCCATTTTTCTTAGCTTTTTCACATATTTGTTGTATGATTATTGTATGTAAGTTTTGAGAAAAATAACAGTGATGATTTTTGTAGTTTTTTGCACAATTTTCAGATTTAAAAAGGAGACTTTATGAAATACGAAGAATTGATCGATTTTACACAAAAGATACTGGAGGCAAATTATCTCCCGGTTTATCGCTTTGAGCTACCCTGTGAGGATCTGGATCATCTGGATCAGGGACTGCGCCGCCATATTCTGGGCGTAAAAAATACTTCCAGATTTTTCAATGATCTGTTTGAAAAACTAAAACCGGGAAAAATTTATTTCAATACAGACCTGTTCCAGTGTACCTTTGTCTTTCTGCTGCTTCCCGGCACAAAAACAGTATTTTACTGCGGTCCTGTCGTATTTGAAAAGATACAGGGAAACCGCTTTGAAGAATTGTTTTCAAGCCTTCCTTTGAAAGATACTTATCATGACTCGATTCAGGCCTATTATCAGAAACTTCCTTTTTTAGGCTCCTATGCCATGTTCGAAAGCCTGTTTCTGGAATTCGGAAAAAAGCTCTATGGGGATTCCTGTGAAGTCGTCTATTCCAATACTGATTTTTTTGATCATTGGAATAACGCCTATAAGAATTGTCTGCGGGATGAAGAACATCCGTTTTCAAATATTGATGTGATTGAAAAGCGATATGAAGCAGAAAATATGCTGATCAATGCTGTCACTTCCGGCAGAGAAAGCCAGGCTCTGGAAATAACTTCAAAATTTGAATCCTGGCTTCTTCCACAACGAATCAGCAATAATTTAAGAGATATGAAAAATTATACCATCACACTGAACACATTACTTCGAAAAGCAGCCGAACAGGCTGGTGTACATCCGATCCATATTGACGCCTATTCCAACTGCAATGTAACCATGTTGGAAAGTCTGACTTCCGCAACTCAATGCCTGCGTGCACAACAGACCATCGCACTCGGATACTGCCGGATCGTCAAAGAACACCAGCACAAGATTCATTCCTCGATCATCCGGAAAGTTGTCGCCTACCTGGAAACGGATCTGTCTGCCAATCTGACTCTGAACACGCTGGCACAGCATCTTGGTGTCAATGCAAGTTATCTGTCCACATTGTTCACCAAAGAAATGGGAACTTCTCTGACAGACTATGTCAATCATTACCGCATCGACCATGCCAAAACACTGCTTGCCAATACCGATGTTCCGATCAAAGATATCGCACTGCGCTGCAGAATCGGAGACGTCCACTACTTTACCCGACTGTTCAAGCGAATCAGTGGCATGACTCCAAAAGCGTGGCGGGAATCTGCCTCTGGTCTGAACAGAGCGGGGAAGAAAAAATTATAGATTCCAAAATGAGAAGATGTTTGTTTTACAGAAGATACGCGTATCCTTTTTGAGAAATTAAAGAAATTGTTTTAAATACACCATATCCACCAACTGTTTTCCACACTCTATGATCGGATGGTCGTAGTTATCCACAAAAAATCCGGGGATCCGATGTGATTGTGTGAATCCGCATCTCTCATAAAAAGGCAGGGTTGCCGGGCTGTCCCCGGTCCCTGCCTGCAGAATTGCTTTCTTTCCTCTGTATTTTTCACAGAGAAACTGGATCATTTTTCTGCCATATCCTCTACGCTGGCATTGCGGTTTCACAGCCAGGTTTTTCAATTCCAAAATCTGGTCATTTTCTTGGGTAACAACGCAGACAGCCCGGACCTCACCTGCATCATACAAGACATACATCTCACCTCGCTCAAGATAGCGATCGATCATACTTTCCTGTTCATCGGCAAGAAGCAAAAGCTCCAGATATTCTTTTTTGTTTTCATTTATCTCACGGATCTCCATTTTTGCTTCTCCCAGATCAGCACTCTGTTCCGAATACTTCAATCTGAGTCAGCGCCGGGAACGGTGACGGATCATCTGCTTTGATCAGATCCTTCAATACGAGCCAGCTGATCTTCTTCTCTGAAAATGTAAATTCCTGTGCTCCGTCTGTTTTTTCCAGATCCAGCACCATGCTGCTTCCATCTGAAAATTCTACGGTCCCTTTTACCCACCAGTTGTCATGCGGAAAATCTGCTCTTGTATGAAGCACAATCCGGTCTGTGCTGATTTCACGACCAAATTCCAGTTTTATCTCGGCATCGTCTCTCTGATTGATCCCCCAGGAAGCAAACGGCCATTTTCCGTGATCGTGATTTGCCGTCACTCCGTCAATTGCATTCTTTGCTGCAAATACTGCCTCTCCTCTTGTCTCTACATTGGCAGATGCATGCGGATAACAGTTCACATCTCCATGCTGATCGTTGACATTTTCTGCCAGATTGCGATAAATATTGATCTCATAAGGTCTTGCCTTGCGAAGGCAAAGCAACTGTTTTTCTCCAGTAAATGCCTTTGGTGAAAGATTGAACTTCTTTTCTTCAAACGGAATCTCATAAGTCTGATCGCCTGTCAGATACACCAGTGATTTTCCAAGCACATCATCCACCTGCATCCAATAATGTCCTGTCTCTCCACCAATTTCAAATACAATGGTGTCGCCCTCCTGATACTCTCTTCTCAGCGTCAGGTTCACTTCCTCCTGCCCACCATTTTCTGCAACAATATTTTTTTCTGCATCTAATACTTTGATCTGTATCATTCTATAATATCCTCCTGCTACAGCGTACTGTCTCTCCAGCGCACTGCATTTTTTATAATTACTTTTTTATTCGAAATACTGTTTTTACTCTCGATCATTTCAATCAGTTTTCGGGAGGCAATCTGACCTTCCTGATAAGCAGGGATCATGATTGCTGAGATTTCCGGTACTGCGATCTTTGTCCATCCGGTCACATCAAATCCGATCAGCCCCAGACGCTCTGGAAACAATGACTGAAAATCCGGAAATAACTTAATCCCAAGATACACTTTTCGAAGCGCCTCCACATCTGAAGCATACACCAGTGTTTTCTTATACTCGCTGATATTCTGTTCCAGATAATCATGAATCTCTTCTCTTGTTGTCTCCGCTTCTATAAAATAGGTCTTAAATGAAACTCCGGCATCGTTTGCCGCATCCTTGAAGCCTCGCAGGTTATCCATTCCGGTATACTCCGATTCATTGGCATCCGAAACAACCAGAAGCTGATCATATCCTCTCTCAATGCATTGACTGATTGCATCATATACGCATTGATAATTGTCTCCCAAAACTCTTACTCCCTGTGAATCATAAGGTGGAATATCCAGATATACGACCTTTTTATTCTTTTTTTCCAATTCCATTGCCAAAATTCCAAACCTGTATGTTGCCTGTATGATAAAACCGGACACTCCCATTTTCAGCATATGCTCAACATATTCTTTTTCTTTGGCAAATGACATCTCGTTACTTCCCACGATCACCTGATATCCGGCCTCATGTGCTTCTTCTTCAATTCCTTTCAGTGCCTTTGCCGCAAATGGTTTGGACACATCTCCAAGAATCACGCCGATACAGTCATCGCTTGCCTTTACTGTTCTGGTCGCAGCGCTTGGCGTGTAACCGGTCTCTTCAATGACCTGCTGGATCTTTTTCTGTGTCTCATCTGACATTTTATTCGTTTTTCCGTTCAAATAAAAAGAAATCGTTGTCTTCGAAACTCCTACCATTTCTGCAATTTCATTAATGGTCAGTTTTTTCATCTTGTTTCCCACCTTATTTTCGTTCTACGCCCGGAAGCGGAGTACTTCAAACCCTTCTTCTGTTTTCTTCAATA
>OHIN01001732.1_pt1 | contig 10571 bp, 14 predicted proteins | sample 1568261 | NCBI WGS metagenome assembly OHIN01 (sample SAMEA3879578, study PRJEB24766) | human gut metagenome | biome: human-associated habitat; feature: feces | place: USA | collected 1985/1987
GGAGATAAAAGCTGAGCTTGCCAAGCCGCAGACACCCGACCTTGTTTCTCTGCTGAACGATTATTACACCCAGCGAAAAGCCGGGGCATATTCGCAAAAAGGCAAAATCAGCAATCTGAAAGAGATGAACGAGACCTACAATTATCTCCGGGCAAACGGCATTTACACCCTTGAAGATTTGGAAAGCAGATTGCAGAGCCACCGCACCACCGTTGACGGCTTAAAGACAACGATGGACAGCCAGAACGCCCGAATGAAAGCAATCCGCAGTCTTAATGATTACTCTGCCACCTACAAGAGCTTAAAGCCTGTCTATGACGGCTTGCAGAAAATCAAGTTTGAGAAATCGAGAGCCAAGTACAAGACGGAACACGCTGATAAGCTGAAAATGTTCTACACCGCCAGACGAAAGCTGACCGAGGAGTTCCCGGACGGCAAGGTGGATATGGGAAAGCTATCCAAAGAGTATGACACGCTGGAACAGGAGCATGAGACCACCTATGCCGAGTTTAAGACCGTCAGAGAGGATTTACAGCGGCTTTGGAAAGTAAAGTCAAACATTGATACTGCCGTCCGATTTAATCAGCGTACAGCGGAACAAAAGCTCCAAAATCAACCCCAAATACGACACAAAAAGGAGGATATGACACGATGAATTACACGCAGGCACAGATTGACCGGGCAAATGCCGTCAGTCTGGAAGATTTTCTCCACACACAGGGAGAAACACTTATCAAAAGCGGGCGGGAGTACCGCTGGAAAGAGCATGACAGTTTGACCGTCCGGGGAAACAAATGGTTTCGCCACAGTCAGAGCAAAGGCGGCTATCCCATTGATTTCGTCATGGAGTTTTACGGAAAGTCTTTTCCCGAAGCTGTCCAACTGCTGACAGGTGAAAGCGGCGAGGGACAGACCGAAGCCACCACAGCACCGCCCGCAGAGTTCCACTTGCCCCTACACAACCGCACAGTCGACAGAGCAATTCAATATCTTTGTGAAAGCCGAGGTCTCAACAAATCGCTTGTTGAGACTTTTCTTCTTTCCGGGGATATTTACGAGGACAGCAAACGGCACAATGTTGTGTTTGTCGGCAGAGACCGAAGCGGCACACCGAGATATGCTCATGTGCGAGGAACGCAGGAAAGTTTCAGGCAGGACATTGCCGGCTCTGATAAATCTTATCCGTTCCGCTATGAGGGAAACGGCAGTCAGCTCTTTGTCTTTGAAGCACCCATAGACCTTTTATCCTTTATCTGCCTTTATCCGCAGGACTGGCAGACGAGAAGCTACCTTGCCCTGGGCGGTGTGTCTGGCAAGGCTCTTGACCGTTTTCTCTCTGAACGCAAGGACATCTTGAAAGTGTTCCTCTGCCTTGACAGCGACACCGCAGGAAATGAAGCCTGTACCCGACTGGCACAGACTATTCCCGGCGAGAACGCTGTCATTCGTCTTGTCCCGGCAAGAAAAGACTGGAACGATGTTCTCCGTCAGCAAGGGGATATTCCCAACCGCAAATTCATAGCCGAGACAATCACGCTGCGAGAGCTGCCAACCGCCCAGCCTGTCCCTATGCTCCGCATGGCTGATGTGGAGCTGACGAGCGTGGATTGGCTATGGTTTCCGTATATCCCATTCGGAAAGCTGACCATCATACAGGGCAACCCCGGCGAGGGCAAAACCTACTTTGCCATGCGTCTTGCGGCGGCTTGCACCAATCGAAAGCCTTTGCCCGGTATGGAGACCCTTGAGCCGTTCAACATCATCTATCAGACCGCCGAGGACGGTTTGGGCGATACCGTTAAGCCCCGGCTGATGGAAGCTGACGCAGACCTTGAAAGAGTGCTTGTCATTGACGATAGAGACACGCCGCTGACCCTTGCCGATGAACGCATAGCAAGAGCAATCCGGGAGAACAATGCCAAGCTGGTTATCATAGACCCGGTACAGGCGTTTTTAGGAGCAGATGTGGATATGAACAGAGCAAATGAAGTCCGTCCCATCTTCCGCAGTCTGGGAGATATTGCACAGGCTACCGGGTGTGCTATCGTTCTGATAGGACACCTCAACAAAGCCGTAGGAACGCAAAGCACCTACCGGGGATTAGGCTCTATCGACATTACGGCGGCAGTCCGCAGTCTGCTGTTTATCGGCAAACTGAAAGACAATCCTACAACGAGGGTGCTTATCCATGAGAAAAGCTCTCTTGCACCACCCGGACAGGCCCTTGCTTTTTCTCTGGGAGACGAGAAAGGGTTTGAATGGATAGGTGCTTATGACATTACCGCCGATGAACTGCTTGCCGGAACGGACACAGCCAAGACGGGAAGCAAGACCGCACAGGCAGAAATGCTGATACTGGAACTGCTGGCAAACGGAAAGAAAATGCCAAGTGCAGAGCTGGAAAAAGCGGTCAATGACCGAGGGATTTCCTCACGCACCATGCGAACGGCGAAAAGCCGTATCGGAGACAGGCTCATAACCGAGAAAGACGGCACAGCATGGGTTTGCTATCTCCGAAACTGACACAGGAACAAGGCAAGCGTGGCAAAGACGGCAAGGTGTTTATAGATACCTTAATGTTGCCGCCTTGCCTTGTTCCCTCATACTGACACCGCCCGATGATGAACAGTCACCGGGCATTTTTCATTTACAGGAGGATTTTGAATGAACAATACCGCAACCAACACCGCCACTTGCCCGACTGTCAGAAAGCAGATCGGCAAGACAACCTATATCGTCCGTGTCCATTTCAGCCAGACCGCAAAAGAGACGATGGAGGACAAAATCAAGCGTCTGCTCCGTGAGGAAGTCCGCAAAATGTGACTTCTTTTTGAATTTGATGAAAAAGTCCTTGACTTTTCGTCTCTGGTAAGACTGCGAAATCCATCCTGATTTCCTGCGGTGCCAGGCTCGCCCCATTTGACATCCAAGAGCTGCGGAACCTCACCATGTACGATGAACTGCAACTGGACACGCTGGGCGATAAGAAGACGGCGTTGTTCCTCATCATGTCGGACACGGATTCAACCTTTAACTTCCTCATCAGCATGGTTTACACCCAGCTTTTCAATCTGCTCTGTGACAAGGCAGACGATGTGTACGGCGGAAAGCTGCCCATCCATGTACGCTGTCTGATCGACGAGTGTGCCAACATCGGGCAGATTCCAAATCTGGAAAAGCTGGTGGCCACCATCCGCAGCCGTGAGATCTCAGCCTGCCTTGTTTTGCAGGCGAGAAGCCAGTTGAAAGCCATCTACAAGGACAACGCAGATACCATCGTAGGCAACATGGACAGCCAAATATTTCTGGGCGGCAGCGAGCCTACCACCCTGAAAGACCTGTCGGAGATGCTGGGCAAGGAGACCATCGACGCATTCAACACCTCGGACACCCGTGGCAACAGCCCCAGCTACGGCACCACCTTCCAAAAGATGGGGCACGAATTATTGAGCCGGGACGAGCTGGCGGTGCTGGACGGCGGCAAGTGCATTTTGCAGCTGCGTGGTGTCAGACCTTTTCTTTCTGACAAATACGACCTGACCCAGCATCCCAACTACAAGCTGACCTCGGACTACGACCCCAAAAACACCTTTGATATTGAAAAATATCTGAACCGCAAAGAAAAAATCAATCCCAATGATGAATTTGTTGTGATTGATGCTGATTCGCTCCCGTCTGCCTGACCCGGTAGGCGGTTTCATTTTACCCGGACCAGAGAGGTACACCAGCAAGCCCACTCCCGCCGCAGTTTTCGGCTTCATCATGCAGCTTCAGGTGTGTACGGACGGTCTACAATTTTTTCAAAATAAAGGAGAAACGACTATGGAATTCTTTAACTCTGCTATCGAAGTTCTTCAGACTCTGGTTGTCGCTCTGGGTGCCGGTCTCGGCGTGTGGGGTGCCATCAACCTGCTGGAAGGTTATGGTAACGACAACCCCGGCTCCAATGCTCATGTGCCATAAAGTAACACACAAGAAGTTGATAGACAACAGCCCGTTATTCCGTAAAAATTTCAAAGTAGAATTTCATGGAAGCCATACAAATTGTGTGGCTTCTTTTGCTTAATAAGCAAAGATAAATTTTCTAATACCCTATTGACAAAAGCGTTTGCCTTGAATATAATGTACTTGTACGATAAGTACATTATAGAACAAAGGAGGGGCGTTGTGGAAATTATCATAAGCAGTAATACGAGCAAGCCAATTTATGAGCAGATAACTTCACAGATAAAAGCCATGATTATGAGTGGCGAGTTAAAAACCGGCGATCCTATTCCCTCTATGCGGGCGCTGGCAAAGTCCATTCATGTGAGTGTTATTACCGTTCAAAAAGCGTATGAAGATTTGCAAAGGGACGGTTTTATTGAAACAACGGTAGGCCGAGGAAGTTTTGTGTCGGCACAGAACAAAGACTTTTATCAGGAAGAACAGCAGAGATTGGCCGAAGAACATTTGCAAGAGGCCGCCGATATTGGGCGGATAAGTGGAATATCGTTGGAAAAACTGATTGAATTACTGACGATATTTTATCAAGAGGAGGATTAACTATGAACGCTATTTTGCAGGTTGAGAACTTGACAAAGCAATACGCCGATTTCAAGTTAGACCATGTTTCGTTTTCGGTTCCGAAAGGAACAATCATGGGGCTTATTGGCGAAAATGGAGCCGGAAAAAGCACAACTATCAATGCTATTCTTGATTTAATTCATAAAGATGATGGAACAGTTACTTTTTGGGGGCAGGAATTATCGTCCACAAAACAAATCAAAGAGGATGTTGGCGTAGTGTTTGACGGAATTAACTTCTATGAAACGCTCACTCCGGCCAAAGTCGGGAAAATTGCTGGTGCTGCCTACAAACAGTGGGACGGCCATCTGTTTCAAGACTATCTAAAGCGGTTTCAACTTCCAGCGGATAAGGAAATTAAATCTCTGTCCAAGGGAATGAAGATGAAGTTGTGTATTGCCGTCGCCCTTTCCCATAACCCCAAGCTACTGATTTTGGACGAAGCGACAAGCGGCCTCGACCCTGTAATGCGTGATGATATTCTTGATGTATTTCTTGAATTTGTTCAGGACGAAAATCATTCCATTTTGATGTCCTCGCATATCACAACAGATTTAGAAAAAGTCGCAGATTACATTACATTTATCCATCAGGGCAAGGTTCTTTTTTGTAAAACGAAAGATGAACTTCGTTATAACTATGGTATTATCCGCTGTGGCGCAGCACTGTTCGACCAGCTCGATAAAGCGGAAATTCTGGCTTACCGCAAAGATGATTATCAATGGAATGTGCTGGTAGCTGACAAGGAAAAAGCCCGGAGGAAATATAAAAATGCCGTAGTGGACGACGCAACAATCGACGATATTCTGCTGCTGTATGTGAAAGGAGAGCAAGCAAAATGAAAAGTCTTGTTTTGAAAGATTTATTTAATATCGGCCACAATGCGAAATCTATGCTATTCATCCTTGTGGTTTTTGCCGTTGCGCTTATTCCGTTTTCCGGCGTAGAAGGCTATATTTTTGTATGTGCGATTTTGTGCAGCATGATGATTGTAACAACCTTTTCTTTTGATGACAGTTCTAAATGGACACGGTATGCTATGATAATGCCAGTTTCCAAGAAAGAATTGGTTGCTGGAAAATTTATGGTGCTGGCTATCTTCTGCGCCATTGGCAGCCTCTTTGGGCTGATTATTGGTTTTATCGGTGGCCTAATCACACATAAAATCGTACTCGACATAGTAGGGATTGGAGAGCTTCTGTTTTTGACACTCGTTGCATGGGTAATCTCCCTTATTTTTGGAAGTATGTCAATTCCTCTTGTGTTCAAGTTTGGCGCAGAAAAAGGCCGTGTTCTGCTATTAGTATCATTCCTCATTCCGGCAGGGATTTGCTTTGGAATATATCAGCTTCTTACTATGCTGGGAGTTGCATTGACAGACCAGATTGTATTTATTCTTCTCTGCTGCTCACCGCTTCTGGCGTTGGCATGGTGCTATGTGATGTATCAAATCAGTTATCGCATTTTTGTAAAGCAAGAGCTTTGATTTCTATTGGGAGGTATCTATATGGGAAGCAGAAGATTTGAAATTACTGAAACCGCAGGAAGTGTGAAAGGCTTTTATGTGGTAGTGGACAGAGAAACCGGGGTCAATTACCTTGTGGCAAAGTTTGGAACTGGCGGGGGTATTTGTCCCTTGATTGACAAAGACGGAAAACCGATTATCAGCGAGTAGCAAAGCCAGCCGAGCCAGTCAACGGTCAAGATAAACAGCGCATACTGCGCTGCCGTTGACAGCCCCGCCCGCCTTTGCAGATAGGCAATCAAGGGGCGACAGCAAGGAGTGCTGCCGCCCTTTCCCATAATCGAAGAAAGGGGGATTTTCCATGACTGAATACGAAGCCTATCAAGAACATATCCGCTATACCCATGATACCTATTGCCGGATTGTTATTCGCCATGCGTCCTTTGACGCTGCCCGTATGCTGGCGGCGAGATGGAAACGGGAAATCTCCCTTGAATATCTGACCGAAGAAAAGTTTGTCCAACTAAGCACCACAGACGAGTATTTTCAAGTGCCGGACTATGGCGAAACTTATCCGTTCTCTGTCCGGGGGCAGACGATACTTTTAGATAGCTGTTCTCTTGCGGCTGCTCTTGCCCGATTGCCGGAACAGACGCAGGAAGAAATCTTTTTGTACTACTTTCAGCACTTGACGCAGAAAGAAATCGGAGAACAAAGCGGCTGGACACGCAGCACAATCGGGCGGCATATACGGCTTGCCTTGAAGCGGCTGAAAGAGGAAATGGAGGTGCTGTCCCATGAGTAACCGACTTCTCCCCTATGACACTATCATAAAGGCACATGAGGGCGACCCCATAGCGATACAAGCCGTCCTTGACCGATACGCTGGATATATCCGCTACTTCTCTAAGATGAACGGCTATTATAACTCTGATATGGAGGACTACATCAGTAAACGCACCATAGCAAGTACCTTGTCAGCGAAAAGCCGCTTTCGCGGCTTCTCTTAATTCTTCGGTTTTCGGATATTCTCTGGCAGTTTTTCCGACCACGGAACCAGATCATTTAAGAAAGATCGGTCTGTATCATCCATGTGTTTCGGAATCTCTGTCAGAAGATATTCAAAGTACTCGTATGGTTTTAAGTTATTCGCTTTTGCTGTTTCTGCGATGCTGTAAATGATAGCGGATGATTTCGCACCATTGATGGTATCGATCATCTGCCAGTTTTTCTTACCGACACAGAATCCGCGGATTGCACGCTCTGATGCATTGTTGTCCATTGGAACATCTCCATCGGTCAGGAAAACCCGAAGGTATTTTTCCTGATTTAATGCATAAGTGAAAGCCGCCCTCAGTTTTTCCGTACCGACTTCACTTTCGTGTTGTTTCAGGTACACAAACAAAGCATCTACCAGTGGTTTTACCACCACCTGACGCTGAACAAGTCTTTCCTTTGAGGAAAGTTCTTTGAGTTTTCCTTCCTCCCGGTAGATTGCCTGGATCTGCTTTATGATCAGGAATGAAGCAGACTCTTTCCGGCTTTCTTTCGGAACCACGGCAAGTGCTTCATCAAAGCGCCTGCGGGCATGAACCCAGCAGCCGGCAATGATCAGATCTTCACGTTCTTTTTCCAACGTGTGGTAAACCTGATAGCCATCCGTCACGCAGATCCCGGAATAGTCCTTTAGGAATTCTCTCGGATGGGACGCATTTCTGGTCCGCTGGTATTCATAAAGAATGATCTGCTTTTCCGGATACATGTGGCCGGAACGATATACCCACATGTAACTCTTAGAACCGGCACTGCGGCCGTCACGGTTTACAAGAACCGGTGTCTCATCTGCCTGAATGACATGGTAGCCGTAAAGCAGCGAATGCAGATGATCATACAGGACGGAAAGGTATTCTTCCCCTAACCGGATCATCCAGTTTGCCATGTTCTGTCTGGTTATAGCAAGGCCATATCGGATGAACTCCTGTTCCAGACGGTAAAGCGGAACCGCATTTACATACTTTCCATTCATGATAGCTGCAGCAAGAGATGCTGAAACCGGGCTTCCATGGAGCAGGCTCTTTGGATGCTTCGCCTTTACCATGTGTCCATCCGTTTTACTGGCATATACACCGACATGATGCTCATCCACTTCGACTTTTGCCGGGATGAAGCGGTAGCGGCGCGCAATGGCATCCGGAAGCTGTTTCCAGCCATTTTCACCGAATTCAGCGGTTAATTCTTCCTCAGTCATGTAGTGATCGATCCGATTTGTAGAAAGTTCAGACATATCCTGCGCTTTTTTGCCTTTTGTTTTTTTCTTACGTTCCGGTGTTGCTTCCAGAGTTTCCGGTTCCGGAGCGTCCAGATCACAAACAGCTTCTGCTTCATTAAAAAACACAAGGGTCCCATCCACTTCGATAAAGCGCATCTGCTGGGTATCCTCCATTTTTTCAGAGGAACGTCCAAAACGGTTTTTATTACCTATGATCAGCTGCTCCATCATCGCCTGCATCTTGGTATCAAGGGAATGCAGATTGGCACTGACCTTTTCTAACTGCTCCTGCTGGTTCAGAAACATCTGGATCAGCATAGACTTATCAACACTGTTTAATTGTTCTTCTGTGTACTTGATCGCCATGGCAGGAACTCCTTTTCTTAATGAGTCCATTGTACCAGATTTATGCAGTTTCTGCCACCTGACGGCTGTTTTCCCTTCGTCATTATGACGGTGGATAACCGTGCAGAGCATCTGGGATATTTTCCTGAAATTCCAGATGTTCTGTACGGCTATCCACAAATCCGGTATGCCTTTTCTCTGAAAAAGCATGCTGTTCGATTCTTGGGGACCGGATGTTGTGGATAAATGCAGTAAAATAAAAATATCGCTTTTTTTGACGGAAAACATGGGAAAATTTTTCTCTGTAATGCACAAACACTACATCAGTCTTTTGGGATTATCGTTTGGTCTGATTGGATGCTTCGGTATGATCTCCAGCCCTTGCATGAACATCGCATACTGTTCGGATGATATTTCCAGAGCTTCTTCCGCAGAGCGCGGCCAGCTGAACGCACCATTGTCTAATCTCTTGTAGAGAAGCAGGAAACCATCGCCTTCCCAAAGAAGACCCTTGATGCGGTTTGTTTTCTTGCCACAAAACAGAAAGAGTGTATTTTTATCATAAGGATCAAGCTGAAAACGAAACCGGATCATCGTTGCCAAACCGTCTATGCCCCGGCGCAGATCCGTATAACCTGCTGCAAGGTAAATCTTTTTTAACCCGGTTGCATCATTCAGCATGAGCCAACACCTCCAGAATACTTCGGATGATATCTGCTGAAGTGTGGTTATAAATTTCAAGCGCCAGTCCTCTGGAGTTGCGAAGAACGGCTGCCGGTTTAACCCCGCAGGAATCTGCTGGTGGCATTGGTGTTGGTGGTGTTACTGGTATTGGAAGTTCCACAAAAGCCGGTTCTGGATTACAGGCTTCCAGACATGCTTTTCTAACCCGGCGTAAGCGATAGTAATAATTTGCTTTGGTAATGCCATGTTCACTGCACCAGGTTTCAACCTTCATATCTGCGGGACGACTCTGGCATTCCTGTATCTGTGCGGCCCACTGCCGTAGCCGGACCTGCTCGGCTACCAAACTTGTTTGACTGCTCATAGTCTGACCTCCATAGTCCGTCAAAAAGGTTAAGTGCTCAACTTTTTTGACTCTGTATCGTGTGAGACTATTATTGCAGAAAATGAAGCGTATGAACAGGTACTTGCTATGGTGCGTTTACCTACATCACAACAAAACTAATTGAAAGCCTGTTCAAGTTCCGGCTTGACCGTTGAATTTGGATTGACGATATGATAAAATCATTTTAGCAAATTAGAATTTAACGAGGAGGTTCAAATGGACAAAAAGCTGATGAAGCGAATGGTTGGAATAGCAATTCCTATGGCTCTTATTATCACTGGTATTAACTATAACGGATATATCAGAACGCATACTTTTACGCTTTCTGGGGGAGTCGTAAAAAATGAGCAGATACAGCCTATCAATAATAAGATTAAAGTTTCTGGAAATACAGATACGGATGTTATTTTTACGGATATTGAAAGTCGAAAACAATATACTATAGGTTACATTACACATGGCATGTCAGAAACAATTCAACTTGAAAAAGGAAAGTGGTATAGCGTAGAAGGTGCTGGAGAACTTACAATAAGACCAGTTAATGTTCGTATTGAATAATTATTTCTGTTTGCACTAAAATAATTTCCCTAGGGATAGTAAACAGGCAGAAAATAATCACATTGACAAATTCCAGTTTGTCACACTGAACCACCATAAAAACTGAATATCCCATCGCCCATCACAGCGGCACACGAAGCAGTAAATCCGAAAAAGATTTGCTGCTTTTTTTGCGCCCATTTTTGGCAAATTTCCAAAAGTTCCGTATTAGATAGTGAAACCAAAAAAAGGCTGCCGTTTTTTTAGACAGCGGGCAAAACGCAGCTTCCGAAACGCCTTATTGTCGGGAAAGACCGAGC
>OHIN01001734.1_pt1 | contig 10571 bp, 8 predicted proteins | sample 1568261 | NCBI WGS metagenome assembly OHIN01 (sample SAMEA3879578, study PRJEB24766) | human gut metagenome | biome: human-associated habitat; feature: feces | place: USA | collected 1985/1987
TTGATTGGAGATTTAAGTTTCTTCTACGATATGAATGCGTTATGGAGTAATCATTTGCGTGGCAACTTACGTATCTTATTATTGAATAATGGGGGTGGTGAAATCTTCCAGGCTCTGCCCGGATTGAAGATGGAAAACCGGACACATCGTTTCGTCACGGCTACACACACGACTCATGCTGAAGGTTGGGCAAAAGAACGAGGCTTCGATTATCAGGCTGTTCATTCCATGGAAGAACTGGAACAAGCCTTACCGGCTTTCATGCAAACCGAACAGCAAATTCATCCGCAATTTATTGAAGTTTTCACAGATAAAGCGGAAGATGTCCGCCTGCTGAAAGATTATTATCATTCACTCAAATAAGAGGAGACAGATCATGTATCGGATTCAGATATTGCCCAAGACACTTCATTTCAAGCAACCTGCCGGAACTTCACGGGGAATTTATACAACCCGGAAAGTCTGGTATGTCATTCTTTCATCTGATGAGTATCCGGAACGAAAAGGTTGGGGCGAATGTGCTCCATTGCCTCAGTTGAGTTGCGACGATTTACCCAACTATGAAGAAATATTAGCAGCTGCTTGTCGCGAAGTGGAGGTAAACGGATACATTCATAAAGAGGTATTACGTTCCTACCCTTCCATCCTGTTCGGATTGGAAACAGCCTTTCGGCATTATGAACAGCAATCGGTGGCTTTGTGGAATACACCTTTTTCCCGAGGTGAAGCCGGTATTCCCATTAACGGATTAATCTGGATGGGAAACTATGAGCGGATGCTCGAACAGATCCGTAACAAGATGGAAACAGGTTTCCGCTGCATCAAGCTCAAGATTGGAGCGATCCACTTTGAGGAAGAACTCGACTTGTTGGCTTTTATCCGGAAACATTTCTCGGCAAAGGAAGTAGAACTGCGTGTGGATGCCAACGGAGCTTTTCAGCCCGACACGGCTTTAGAGAAACTGAAGCGATTGGCAGAACTCGACATACACTCCATCGAACAGCCCATTCGCGCTGGACAATGGGAAGAAATGGCTCGGCTCTGTGCCGTTTCTCCGCTTCCAATTGCGTTGGATGAAGAATTGATTGGTATCAATTCGCCTGACCAGAAACGGGAATTACTGGAAACGATCCGTCCGCAATATATCATCTTGAAGCCTTCTCTCCACGGAGCGATGTGTGGCTCGGAAGAATGGATTCGGGAAGCGGGAAGGTTACAGATCGGTTGGTGGATCACTTCTGCCCTTGAATCGAATATCGGACTGAATGCTATTGCACAGTGGTGTGCAACATTCCTGAATCCACTGCCACAAGGTTTGGGTACAGGAGCGTTATTTACCGATAACATCGAGATGCCGCTTGAGATCCGGAAAGACTGTCTTTGGTTTAAACCCGAGGAAAAGAATTTACTCATCCGGGAATAACATTTCCCGCAGGCGCGCGATTGCCTTCTGCAATTGGGCATCTACCGTATGAACACTAATATCCAAAGCGGCTGCCACTTCGGCATACGATTGCTTGTCTTCACGAACACGAATAAAGACTTCACGACACCGTGGAGGCTAGCGGTCCAACGCCTTCACATAACGGGCAAACAACTCCTCTCCTATCAATATCTCTTCGGGTGAATCATCCATATCCGGTAAGATATCTGCTGTCAGATCTGTTTTCTCTGGTTGTTTCTTTTCCTGTTCCAAACGAGCCAGAGCTGCATTGCGGACGGTAATAAAGAAATAATCCTCCAAATTGGTAATTTCATGTAAAGACTGACGGCGTTGCCAGATTCGAAAGAATACATCCAGCACTATATCTTGTGCGGCTTCATCATCATGCAGATAATACCACGCGATCCGATAGAAACGGTCATAACAAAGATCATAGAATTTCTTCAATGCCAGTTGAGAATCATCATCCCTCATCTGCTGTAAATATCGCCTTACCTCTTGCTCTGTCATATCCGCTCTTCTTCTTAACTGCGGATACAAAAGTAACACAAAAATCAGAAAGGATAAAACGACGAAAGATTTCTAAGGGATCGATGCACAGTTACGACCTCGCAACAGGTAAAAAGCGCACGCAAATGAGACGAAGCGACCCCACAAGTCGACTGAAACTATAAAATAATACCCAACAGGCACTAGGATTCTTCCAATCCCAGCCTATTGGGTATAGAAATATTTTCAATAAAGCATTACTGTCTTACAGCGTTCCCTGCTTCAACTGCTCTACAAACTGGTCAATCCGATGTAATTCTTTCGGAATATCGATACTTTGCGGACAATGGGAATTGCATTGGCCACAACCGATACAATGACTGGCCTGACGAAGCTTCGGCACACTCCGGTCGTATCCGACCAGATAAGCCCGACGTGCTTCCTTGTAATTCTCGTCTTGCTGGCTCTTTGGAAGATTTCCCTCGTTCACACATTTATTATAATGTAGTAGAATGGCAGGAATATCGATACCATACGGACAAGGCATACAGTATTTACAGTCGTTGCAAGGCACCGTCGGATATTTAAGCATCAGCTGAGCCGTTTCTTCCAGGAAATCTTTTTCCTCGTCCGACAACGGAACCAACGGAGAATACGTACGAATGTTATCCTGCAAATGCTCCATATACGTCATTCCGCTCAATACCGTCAATACCTTTTCCGGTGAACCGGCAAAGCGGAAAGCCCACGAAGCCACGCTACTTTGTGGCGTACGTTCTTTCAGACGCATCATGATATGCTCCGGTACGTTCGACAAGCGTCCGCCCAGCAACGGTTCCATGATAATCGCCGGAATACCGCGTTTTTCCAGTTCAGCATACAGATATTCGGCATTCACATTCCGTCCGGAAGCATGGCGCCAGTCCACATAATTCAACTGGATCTGTACAAAATCCCAATGCACATGGTCGTGCATCGCCAACACTTCATCAAAGACATCTACTGTTCCATGGAAAGAGAAACCCAGATTACGGATACGTCCGGCTTTACGTTCTTCAATCAGGTAATCCAGCATTCCGTTGTCAATATAACGAGCACGGAAAGTTTCAATACCACCATTTCCAATAGAGTGCAACAGATAATAATCAATATAATCGGTCTGCAAGTCCTTGAGCGACTGTTTGTACATGGCAATCGAATTCTCGCGTGTCCAGTTCTGGAAGTTTGATAACTTGGTTGCGATGATAAGTTTCTCACGCGGATGACGCTTCAAGGCAATACCAGTTGACTTCTCCGACCAACCTTGCACATATACAGGAGACGTATCGAAGTAATTTACTCCATGTACAATGGCATAATCAACCAAACGATTGACGGCATCCTGATCAATGATATTTCCACCTTTCTCCGGAGCCGGAATAGTCGGCCAGCGCATACAGCCATATCCTAACAAGGAGATTTTCTCCCCTTTCGGACTGGTTCGATAGGTCATCTTGTCAGTCGGTACTTCACCTAACGGACCGGAGGCAACTCCATCCGTTTTATCCGACGAACAACCCGACAATAACGGTGCTGCCGAAGCTGTACTGATTCCTACAATCTTCAGGAAATCCCGACGATTGATGTTATGTTTATCTTGTATTTCCATATCCAATCTCTATTTAAACATTATACTTCGCGGTGACGTTCGTGTCCTTCTACATAGATGGCACTGTACGGACGTGCCGGACACAGATTCTCGCAGGCACCACAACCAATACATTTCTCTTCGTTAACGATCGGCTTCTTGACAGAGTTAGGATTGTTCTTATCGACAGGAATCATCTTAATTGCCTTCGTAGGACAATGCCGTTCGCAGTTTCCGCACTCAACCCCATCGGTCACCGGAATACAATTCTTATGGATCGTAACGGCATGACCGATTTGAATGGCCGACTTATCAGCTCGTGTAATCAGTTTAATGGCACCAGTCGGGCAGACTTCAGAGCATTTCACACATTCAGGACGACAATAACCGCGCTCATACGACATCTCCGGCTGCATGAGATTCTCCAACTTGGTGGAAGGCCGAAGCACATCGTTCGGACATGCCGAAATGCAAAGCTGGCAAGCAGTACAATGCTGAGCAAAGTTACCAATCCCAAGCGAACCCGGAGGCGTCAGCGGCGTAAGGCGTTCGGGAGCCAGTTTCGGTTCGATATCGGCCAGACCGCCATCTACTTTCTGCTCTACCTTATTCTTGTCTGTCGGCAATTCAGCACGGGTATCCGTCCGTTTGTTCGGATTCTTCTGATACTGACGAAGAGCTTTCTGCTGTTTTTCCTGCGCATGCAGAGCAGCAGTAGCAGCTACGACACCGACTGCCGAGAAGAAACCACGACGTGAAGCATCAGTCGCCGGCTTACCGACTTCTTTCTTTCCATATGCATACTGATAATGAAGTGCATCATGCTTACAATTATCCAAGCAATCCATGCAAGCCACACAACGGCTGTAATCAATCGTATGCTCCTGGATGTTTATACATGCAGCCTTACATTTGCGGGCACATAGATTACAATTCTTGCATTTCTCGGTATCGATCATCGGACGGAATAACGAGAATCGGGCAACAAATCCCAACAAAGTACCGACAGGACAGATCGTATTACAATAGGTCCGCCCGTTTCTCCATGCCAAGACTGCCACCACAATACATGTTATGGCAGCAATTACCAGTGTCGAGACACTTCTTACCCAAACATCCACAGAATAGAAAGCATAGCTGTCTGCCCGTTCGGCGAAATAAGCCAACAGGTTATTTCCCCATTGATAAAGCGGAGCAAACAAGTTGTTGGCAATACGTCCGTAAGCACTATAAGGTGCCAACAACGCTACAGCCGCATGAACGCCGGCTACCAGCAACACAACAAACAGAACAAAGACACCATAACGCAGCCAAGTAACAGCCGGAGAATACGAGAAACGCATTTTCTTTTTCTTACGCTTCCCGCTTATCCACGAAATGACATCCTGAAAAACGCCCAAAGGGCAAATAACCGAGCAATACACACGCCCTAAAACGAGTGTAAGCAACAACAAGGCGATTACTACACCTACATTCAGCGCTAACAGCGACGGCAGGAATTGGATTTTCGCCAACCAGCCGAACCACGCATGAATGGTTCCCGTAAAATCGAGGAACAGCAGCGTAATCAGCGCAAAACATACAATCGCTAATGTTAATCGAATTTTTCGTAGCATATAATTACATATAAATATTAGAAATTCTCTTCTTCTTCCTAGTACACAAAGGTATAAAATAACAAGGATATTTTATACACTTTTCTGTTAAAACGAGATATGTACACAGCTGAATGATAAGAAAAGGCTTCTTATATCACCTAAACGACAAAGAGCAGATCAAACAGCCTTTCCGACTTGTTCATCTGCTCTTTGCTTTCATTCAATCAAATTTCTGATTATTTCTTCAACCACTTGTCGAGCCATTCAAAGAATGTACGTTGCCACAACACGCCATTCTGCGGCTGCAGTACCCAGTGATTTTCATCCGGATAAATCAATAACTCAGCCGGAATACCGCGCAAGACGGCAGCATTAAAGGCTGCCATTCCCTGATTAGCCAGGATGCGGTAATCTTTCTCGCCATGGATACAAAGAATCGGTGTATCCCACTGATCAACGAACTTATGTGGAGAGTTGGCAAAAGTGCGTTGTGCTGTTGCATTCTGCTTATCCCAATAAGCACCGCCCATATCCCAGTTGGCAAACCACATTTCTTCTGTTTCCAGATATTGCATTTCCATGTTGAAGATACCGTCGTGTGCAATGAAGGCTTTGAAGCGCTTGTTGTGATGACCAGCCAACCAATAAACAGAGAATCCACCAAAGCTGGCTCCAACGCAGCCTAGACGATCTTTGTCTACAAACGGTTCTTTAGAGAATTCGTCGATAGCCGTGAAGTAATCCTTCATACATTGTCCACCGTAATCACCACTGATTTCTTCGTTCCATTCCTTACCGAAGCCCGGCAGACCGCGGCGGTTCGGAGCGACAATGATATAATCGTGGGCAGCCATGATCTGGAAGTTCCAACGATATGACCAGAACTGGCTCACCGGACTTTGCGGACCACCTTCGCAATATAATAAGGTAGGATATTTCTTGTTCGGATCGAAATGAGGCGGATAGATAATCCACGTCAGCATATCCTTACCATCGGTTGTCTTCATCCAGCGGGCTTCTACCTTACCCATTTCCAACTGATCATAGATAAACTTGTTTTCGAAAGAAAGCTGAGTAGCTTCGCCCGATGCCGGTGATACGGAGAAGATTTCATCCGCAGCACTCATCGAGTGACGCAGCGTAATCAGTTTGTCGCCCATCAAAGCAACTCCTGAATAATCATTCATGCCTTGTGTAATCTGACGAACCGAACAAGCGGTAGCATCAGCGGCATAAATCTGGATTTCACCATGCCATACTCCGGTAAAATAAAGTGTATTCGAATCGGAACCCCAGCAGAATTCGCTTACACTTGAATCGAAGTCCTTGCTCACAAAACGTTTCTCTCCGGTTTGCAGATCCATTACCATCAGACGGTTCTGGTCTGATTCGTATCCGTCGCGTTCCATGCTCAACCAGGCGATATGCTTACCATCGGGCGAATACTGCGGATTCGTATCATATCCCATGATTCCCTCGCTGATATTGGTCGTCTGCTTCGTATTCAGGTCATAAACATAAATATCCGAATTAGTAGAAAGGGCATAATCTTTTCCTACTTTCTTACGGCTCGTATATGCTACCTTGTCTGACGACGGACTCCAAGCCAATTGCTCCATACCGCCGAAAGGCTTCATCGGAGCTTCATACGGTTCACCTTCCATAATATCGACCGGATTCGAAACCTGGTCACCATCGAAATCAGCTACAAACGGATGCGGAGCTGTAGTTACCCATTCATCCCAATGCTTGTACATCAAGTCTGTTACAATAACACCCGTAGTTTTGTCCAGATCCGGATATTTATCCTGCGTACTTGGAACAGTCTTTACCTGCGAAATAAACAACACCTTCTTTTCATCCGGCGAGAAAGCGAATCCTTCGATATTCCCGTCGTAGTTCGAAATCTGCTGACGGTCTGAACCATCCGGATTCATCATCCACAGCTGGCTGGTACCACTTTCTGAAGAAAGGAATGCTATTTTAGAACCTCCCTTGATCCATTTGGCTTCATTTTCCGAGAACGGAGTACGTGTGATTTGCTGATTATCCGAACCATCGGCATTCATCACGAAGATTTCCCGATTACTTTTATTCTCCGGTACGCTATAATAAGCCACCGAATATACCACCTTCCGGGCATCCGGCGATACTTGTACGCCGCCGATACGCCCCATTGCCCAAAGAGCTTCCGGTGTCATCCGCCCATCTTCGATCTTGATATCCGAACGACCAATCAGAGGCTTCGTTTCCACCGAGTCAGTTTTTGCGTCTTTTACCTCTGATGACTGACAAGAACCCAATAAAATAGTGGTTGCCATCATCATTGTACTTAATGTTTTGTTCATTCTTACGTAATAAATTATATTTACGTGCGAAAGTACTAAATAAATTTATATCTTTGCGCATTCAGAACACGAAGAACAGATAATTTAAAATATAAAAAGACATGAATAAGATTGTTTTATTTGCTGCAACAGCTTGTTTTTTATTGGCTTTCGGATCATGTAAGCCTAAACAGAGTGCATACAAGGCAGCATACGAGCAGGCTAAAGAAAAAGAAACAACAGCCCCTGTAACAGAAGAGGTGGATGAAACGTATGATGAAGAAGAAGTAGCGCCGGTTTCCAAACCACGGACTAGCAATGCTACCACACGTTCAGAACGTATTAATGCTGCTGAAGGCGAAGATGCAAGCCGTTTGAAACGGTATAGCGTAGTAATCGGTAGCTTCAAGAATAAAACTAATGCCTATTCTTTGAAAGAACGCATGCAGAACGAAGGTTATCATGCTGTTCTGGGCGAAAACGAACAAGGTATGTTGCGTGTCATTGTATCTAGCTTTGATGATAAAGCTGATGCAGCTGCCAGTCGCGATGCTATCAAAGCTAAATATGCTCCTAACTTCCAGGATGCATGGTTGCTTGAAAGAGCTTATTAATGGAATAAATTTGTAAATCAATTTTTATCTGTAAGAATCCGGTAATCTGTGTCAACAGCGATTACCGGATTTTTTATATCTCCTACTCGGCAATATGTCAGAAATTCGGGTTAAGAAAAATCATTATTTCAGGAAATCCTTATATCTGATAACAGCAAAAATGAGAAATCCGCCTTGTTTTTCCGCAAAAATCAAGATTTTAGGGCCAAAATCCGGTAATTTTTCCCCATTTTCATGCCTATATTTTACGAAAAAGCTCGTTTCTTTTGTAAGAAAAGCTGGCGTGTTTTGATAAAAAGACTGGGTATTTTCATCCAAAGGTACCGTTGAAGAGGTTTTTGAAGCCGAAAATCTCGTTTTTCAGAGGTTCAGAGAGGCAATTTAACACTTTTTGTGATTATAAACATCACCCGATTTTATCACTTTTCAATCCCATTAGAACACTGTTCAGCAATGTATTAAGAGACCAATCTGTATATTTTAACCCCTTTAAAACTCGAATATTTTCGTCACTGCTGTAATGGGATCCGAAATAAACGAATCTGAAAGGGGTTAAAATGACATTTTGTTATTATTGACAAATTGATAAACCGTTGGAAGCGTATAAAAGTTATCCAAATAAATCCAATGTAAGTTGTTCCCGTTCTGCCTGAAGCTTTCGCAGATGTTTCTTTCCTTGCGGAGTAACGATTTCCATCTTGTCGACCCGCGTACGAACTACGGTCTTAACGGCATAACAAGTATTAACCACTTCACCCAATTCAGACAAACGACGGGAAATCTCCAACACACAATCGATACACATACCGCTGGCAAAGGCGATTTTATCGTCAATCATCTGTCGTTTGAAGTCTTCATCCTGCATATAAAAATCGATGGTGATTCCACCTTTATTATAAATACCTTTCCAACGATAGCGGGCATCGCTCAAAACCGGTGATATAATCTCGATCGTTGCCTTTTGGTCAACTACCGGAGTCAATTCGTCGGTACGAAGAATATAATAGTCAAACTGATCCCGTTTCACCTCAAGCGATCCGGAACGGATACGGTTGTTTTCATTCAATTCGCGCACCACAATTTTGGAGATCTTCGGGAATCCTTTGATAGCTTCGAAGTTCGATTTATATTTGCAGAAGCGAGGGGAAGAACTCAGCAATTCTACCAGCTTATGTGGAACACCTTGAGCCCGCAACTTCAGGTCTTTACGGAACAAAGCCGTCTCCCGCTGCAACAAAACGTCATCATCTGCCGAGCGTTCACTCAGTGGCTGTCCGCCCACCGATAAAGTTTTCCGGACCAGCACCTGCATCATCAGATTCAAGATGACAGAGATACAACGAGCGTCCTCTCCTGCTACAGCCCAAATTTCCCGGTAACTGTCCGGAGCTGCTGCCACCGGTTCATTATAGACCATCAGACGGACATCCAACATATCCGCCAACGCACGGACCATCGTCAGAATCTCCTTCTCACAACGATTCCGGATCACGGCATCCATATAATTAGACTTCTCGTTGAAAACGTATCGCAATTCAAGTTTATTCAAGAATTTCATACCAATGCTTTTCTGTAATAGACAGGGTTATTTGTTTTCTTTCGGTTTCCGGTCGAAGAAAGGATTCTTGGAAGAAGCACTTACCGGAATTGCCATCACACATTTACTTTCTTTGCCCAGGTAATGCAAATGCTGAGCAGCCAGACCAGCACTGAACATAACCCGCGTATCCAAACGAAGATCGGCAGCCATGGCACAAGCCGAACCTATGGCAATACCCAAATCAATGGCATTAATGGCACACGGAACGGCTTCCGGTTTCTCTGCACAAGTAGCGAAACCGCAATGCGCACAATTCAATCCCTGTACTTGCTGGCGCGTACCTAATAAAACGATTGCTTCGGCACTCTTTATATTCTCGGCGTCGCGTAAAAAGAATTTCAGTCCGGTCTCTTCGGCAATACGAACCATTTCGGCCGACAGGCGTTCGATGTCATCATCAGTAGCCATGGCCACTTCCACAATATCTATACCTTTTCCTTTCGGAGCTGTCCGGGCAGCAACCATCATCCGATGAACAGCTTCCAGCACCAATTGATGTCTTATATCTCTTTCATTTATAATCATAACGTAACCCTTTCTTTCAAAAACAAACGTCCTTGTTGCCTGCTAATCGAAAGCAAACGACATATTGATTTTTCAAAGATAATAGATTTTAATCAGACTATCGTATTTTTACGAGGATATTTCACACCATTCGTACCGAGAAAAAAAATAACAGGCAGATATGTATTTTCAAATACAAAAAGCATCCACTTTCGGAAATGTTTATGTAAGTTTGCATAGTATAAAAGACAGAATATACACAAATCTATGAAAAGTAAAAGTTTAGTATCAATCGATCAATGTTCTAAAGAAGACATTCTTCGTATTCTGGACAACGCAGCCAAGTTTGAAGAAAACCCGAACCGGCG
>OHIN01001740.1_pt1 | contig 10532 bp, 10 predicted proteins | sample 1568261 | NCBI WGS metagenome assembly OHIN01 (sample SAMEA3879578, study PRJEB24766) | human gut metagenome | biome: human-associated habitat; feature: feces | place: USA | collected 1985/1987
CCATCATAACCATCGCCGGCAGTTCTCCTCCGGTAAGCACATAATCACCGACAGAAACATAGTCTGTTACAATTTCTTCCAGTACGCGTTCGTCCACGCCCTCGTAATGCCCGCATAAAAAAACGAGTTCCTCTTCTTTGGCAAAATCTTCTGCCATTTTCTGGTCAAAGACATGCCCCTGCGGTGTGACATAAATCACCCGTTTTTTCTTTGGTTCCGGTTTCATTTTCTGCTGCAGTGCCTCATAACAGCGGTAAATCGGTTCTGCCTGCATCACCATTCCGGCACCACCACCATACGGATAATCGTCTACTTTCATATGTTTGTCCAAGGTATAGTCACGGATATTGACCGCTTCCCACTCAAGAAGCCCCTGTATTTTTGCACGCCCCAGTATACTGGCATCCATAATTCCCGGAAACATTTCCGGAAACAAAGTCATAATATAAAAATGCATCGTTATTTCCTCATTTTCTTTTTACTTTGCAAGATCCAAAAGGCCGGGCATAATGTGCGCCGTCACTTCACCTTTTTCGACATCCACTTTTTTTATGCATTCAGGAATGGATGGGAAAAGCAGTTCTTTCCCCTCTTCTGTCTCAATCTGAAAAACATTGTTTGCCCCTGTCTCCAAAATCTCTTTTACCGTTCCGATCACACTGCCATCTTCCTCGTTAATGACCTTTGCCCCAATCACGTCGCAGATAAAATATTCCCCTTCTTCCAATGGTACCGCATGCTCTCTCGTCACGAGAAGATCGCATTTGCGGAACATTTCGACGTCATTAATATTATTATATTCCTTAAATTTTACAATTACAATGTTTTTAAAATATTTTACATGTTCAATATGCAGGGTAAGCTGCTCTTTTTTATTTTGCAAAATCACTTCTTCCAGGTCATCAAAGCGGTGAATGTCGTCTGTCGTCGGAAATACTTTGACTTCTCCCCGGATTCCATGTGTTGTCGTTATAACTCCCACGCGTAAAAGCTGTTCCATCGTTGTTCTCCTTTTCTACCTATTCGCTGCCGAATGTACCCTTTGATAAAAAATATGCCTGCGATACCTTATGGCACTTTCGCAGGCACATATCACTTGTCATTACTGAATGTCTACCAGTATTTTTTTGTCGCTCTTTGAAGCCGAAGCACGCACTACAGTTCGGATCGCTTTCGCAATCTTTCCCTGCTTGCCAATAACTTTGCCCATGTCGGCAGGAGCCACGCTCAGTTTCAATACAATCTCGTTTTCTGTCTCTGTCTCCGTTACGACAACTTCGTCCGGATTGTCTACTAATGCACTAGCAATCATTTCAACTAATTCTTTCATACTGCTAACCTCCCTTAGGACCGCATTATTTTACAATACCTGCCTCTTTGAACAAACGAGCTACTGTATCGGTTGGTTTTGCACCATTGGCAATCCACTTCTTAGCTGCCTCTTCGTCAACTTTTACTACAGCAGGTTCCTGATTTGGGTCGTAAGTACCGATCTCGTCGATGTTTCTACCATTTCTAGGAGATCTTTCATCAGCTACTACAATTCTATAAAATGGAGCTTTTTTCTGACCTAATCTTTTCAATCTGATCTTTACCACGTCGTTTCACCTCCTTTAACGTAATTTCATCTATTCAAAAAGTATAACAACTATTTGAATCACATTCCTCCAAACGGAAATTTGAATTTTCCGCGTTTCATCTTCTTGCCCGACATCATGCCGGACATCTGCTTCATCATCTTTTTGCTCTGTTCAAACTGTTTGATGAGTCTGTTTACTTCGCTGATATCCACTCCGGCACCTGCCGCAATACGGCGTTTGCGCGATGGATTGATGATGGAAGGCTTGGTTCTCTCTTCTTTGGTCATCGAATAGATAATGGCCTCTGTTCCTTTCAGCGCATCATCGTCAATGTCGAGATCTGCCGGCAGTCCCATGCCCGGAAGCATGCTCAAAATGCTTGTAAGACCGCCCATTTTCTTCATTTGCTGCATCTGCTCTAAGAAATCATTGAAATCCAATTCATTGTTTTTGAATTTCTTTCCGAGTTCTGCCGCCTTTTCCTCATCGATCTGGGCCTCTGCCTTCTCAATCAGCGTCATAACGTCTCCCATGCCAAGAATACGGGATGCCATACGATCCGGATAAAACTGCTCCAGATCCGAAAGTTTTTCTCCCATACCGACATAGAAAATCGGTTTTCCCGTGACTGCTCGGATGGAAAGCGCCGCACCACCACGTGTATCACCATCTAACTTCGTTAAGATGACACCATCTATATTCAATGCTTCATCGAATGTCGAAGCAACATTGACCGCATCCTGACCGGTCATGGAGTCTACTGTCAAGATCGTCTGGTGGACATCCACCTCTGCCTTGATATTTTTCAACTCATTCATCAATTCTTCATCAATGTGAAGTCGACCGGCGGTATCTAAAAATACAAGGTTGTACTGATTTGCTTTTGCGTGTTCTACTGCCGCTTTGGCGATATCAACCGGATTATGTCCGGTTCCCATCGAAAATACCGGTACATCTACTTTTTCACCGTTGGTCTGCAGCTGTTCGATCGCTGCCGGTCGGTAAATGTCGCAGGCCACCAATAACGGCTTTTTCCCTTTTTCCTTAAACTTGGCAGCGAGTTTGGCTACCGTCGTCGTTTTACCGGCTCCCTGAAGACCGCACATCATAATGACGGTAATTTCATTTCCGGGAAGCAGGGAAATCTCTGTTGTCGTGCCTCCCATCATGGAAACCAGTTCTTCATTTACATATTTGATAACGGTCTGCCCCGGTGTCAGGCTGTTTAACACATCCTCGCCGGTTGCCTTTTCCTGTACTGCCTTCACAAAATTCTTTACTACTTTAAAATTGACATCGGCTTCCAGCAAAGCCATCTTTACTTCTTTTAATGCCGTCTTAACATCGGCTTCCGTAAGACGTCCTTTGCTTCGTAATCCCTTAAAAACATTTTGTAACTTTTCACTCAGGCTGTCAAATGCCACTCCGGTCACCTCCTGTCAGATCTTTTTTATAACATTTCATATACTTCATGTGTCAAAGAACGAATCTTTTCTGCATTCTGCAGATTTTCATCTCCGACCAGTTCTTCTACTTTTTCCAGCCGCTCTCTGGCACCCCGGAATCTTCTATATAATTTCAATTTTGATTCATATTCTTCCAATTTTTCACTGCTTCGCTTTACGATATCGTGAACCCCCTGCCTCGTCATGCCGTATTCACCGGCGATCTCACTCAGGGAATAATCATCCAGCACATAATTTTCAAAAATCTGCCGCTGTTTTTCTTTGAGCAGGGGACCATAAAAATCGTACAAGTAAGACAAACGCACGATCTCATCCAAATCATTTACACTGGTCTTTGTCATCTTCTCATCTCCTGCCTGCTTTTACGAAATCGCCCTGTTAAGTAATTTCCTTTACAGAGTATAACGTATTTGGCGATGGATGTCAAGAGTTTTTCTTTACATCTTTAATAAAATTTTACGGTTTTGGTTTTAGAAAAATAAGCCCCTGCTTTTCCATTCGGGACCGCTTCCGCTTAGAAGAACACTCGTAGCAAAGCAGGGACTTATTTTTTTCTATAAAGCAAAGCTGTAAATACATATTATAGGTTTATGGTCTGACAATCGACGGAACTTGCTATCGAACGTTATAAATCGATATTTTTATCGTGGGATAGCTCTCGTTTCTGTCGATGGTTAGACCATAACCTCACATGTTTAATATTTTTTCCAATGTTCCGTGTGCATTCAGCTCGTCACACAGTGTTTTGTAGGAGTTTTCGAGTTTTTCCTGCTTTTTATCCGCCTTTTCGCCCCGCTTTACTGCACGTATCAAAAGATTTTTCGGCGTATGTTCCATGTCGATAAATTCCAGGATCTGCACTTCATAGCCGTTCTGTTCCAGCAGATTTGCCCGCAGCGCATCCGTCAGCAATGCTGCAAACCGCTCTTTTAAGATTCCATATTTCAAAAGCGGTTCTAACATATCATTTTCGATCTGTGCATTCAGTTCATGCTGACAGCACGGAACCGACAAAATCACTTTCGCATTCCAGTGCACCGCCTTATCCAGGGCAAAATCCGTGGCTACATCACAGGCATGAAGCGTGATCACCATATCGGCACTGTCTGCGCCATCGTATGTACTGATATCTCCTTCCAGAAAATGTAAACTCGCATACTCATATTTTTCTGCCATACGGTTACAATGTGCGATGACATCTTTTTTCAGATCCAGTCCGATCATCTCCACGTCTCTGCCGTTCATAATATGAAGATAATAATATACAGCAAACGTCAGGTACGATTTTCCGCAACCAAAATCAATGATCTTGACCGGGCGGTCTTTCGGAAGTTCCGGAAGCACATCTTTCACAAATTCAAGAAACCGGTTGATCTGCTTATATTTTTTATATTTTTTGTCTACAATCTTTCCCTCTTTGGTCTGTACCCCGAGGTCCACCAAAAACGGAATCACTTCATCCGTGTCCAAAATGTATCTTTTCTTACGATTGTGCGAAAGATCAATTTTCTTTGCAATTTGGTTCTTATTTTCCTTTATGGTAGATTTTCCTTTCTTGCTGACTAATGCGCTGAAAGAACTTTGTTCACACAACAGATCCAGCTGCTTGTAATCTTTTTCCAAAAAAGTGCAGATTTGTTCTACAGCTGTCTCCTTGTCCATATTCTCATGAAAAACCTGATTGTTCGCATACTCTTCCCGCTGAAACATTAACTTATTCTTTTCCATAAAAGGGCGGAATACCAGTTTCTGCGAAACCTGTTTGCTGCGGCGGTTACTTACCACGGCGCGCAGGGTATTTTCGTTTAAATTTTTCTCCAGTAGTCGTCTTACTTTTTCCATGTTCTAATTCTCCATTTCTTCTTTATACCATTCTTTCCACTCTTTCTCTGCCTGCTCCCTATTTACATACTTTGCCCCCGCCAAAACAAGGGTATCCTTCAACTTATCATACTCAAAATAAGCATGCATCAGTCCAATCGTACACGAACGATGTTCCAAAGCTACTGTCCAGGCAAAATCCACCCGGATGCTGCCATCCTTATTTTTGATATAATCCACATGATCCATGGTATATAAGGCTACAATCGCGTCACTTTTTAAAACTCCGTCTTCCCACAACGTTCCATAATTTCTGTAACCATCTTCATTCACTCTATTCTTTATCTGCAAGTCTTCTTCCTTGTATCCGGCATCTTTTACCATCGAAATCGTGTGGGAATATCCAATACATGGAAATTCGAGTTTTATTTTGTAATCATCCAGAAGAGTTCCCTCAAATTCATTGATTTCCCGGTATCCACACTCTTCTGACCTCGTAGAATAAATTTCCCGCAGATTCTCTGTTTTCTGATCGATACGATAAGCTCCAAAGTCAGACGTTTTATTATACCTGTGCTTAACAACCAATTCCTGCACTCCATCTCCCGTCAGATCTATCGTTTCCAAATTATTCCAATACCAAATATTATGTAAGCAAAAATCTGTTTTTACTTTATAACATTTTCCTGCCCCATAATCCAACACAACAATATAAGATGGGCTGATGGACCCCACCTCATACTCCTTGTAATCTTCCGCTGTCGGTATTCCCGCTGTCACAAATAGTGCCAGACAATCTCCCTTGATCTCTTTTTCTTTGATTCCCTTTTTGGTCTGTGTCATCACATGGGCAATGGAATCCGTAATTTTCGTCAGATTTCCTACGGCATAGGAACTGACAAACACAGGCTCGTCAAAACCGAGAAAAGATAAATCGACCACAAAATCCTTATACGCCGATTGTAGTATATTATCTTCTTCGTCGTAAATGTTGTCATCCGGTGATTTTCTCAAATAAACATCGGCGGATCCTTCGACATCTGCCGGATTGGGAATCGTCACTTTTCCCTCTTTCATCACATGAATATTCAACGCCGTAGAATCACTGACAGCCGAACCCGATACTGCCTGTCTGCTGACTGCACCACCGGATACACTTCCCGTCTCAATTTGGTAACCGCCGCAGGCGGTCAAAGCCAACATAGTGGCTGCTGTCATTACCATCAAAGTCAAAACTCGATTCCATTTTTTCTTCATCACAACTACCTCTCTTATCCTCATTCTTCTTTTCACTCTTCCCACTTTTTCATTGCCTGATCCATCTCTTCATACTTTGCCCCTGCCAAAACAAGAGTATCCTTCGCCTTATCATACTCGTAATAAACGTGCATTGTTCCAATATCACACGAACGATGATCCACAGCTAACGTCCATGCAAAATCCACCCAGACGCTGCCATCCTTATTTTTGATATAATCCACAGAATCCATGGTATATAAAAATACCGTTCCGTGTCCCTTTAAAGTTCCATCCTTCCACAACGCCACAAAATTATAGGAGCCATCCTCATACATTCTCTTCTCTGTCTGCAATTCCTCTTCCTTATATCCAGCATCTTTTATCATCGAAATCGTCTCGGAATATCCAATATCTGGAAATTCCAATTTTACTTTGTAGTCATCCAGCAGCGTTCCCTTAAATCCATCTTCTTCCCGGTATCTTCCTGCTTCTTCAGACAACAGCGTAGAATAAATTTCCCGAAGTTCCTCGGTTTCCCGATTGACACGATAAGCTCCATATTGAATTGTTTTATTATAGCAGTGCTGAACAGCCAATTCCTGTACCCCATCTCCTGTCAGATCTACCGCTTCCAAGTCATTCCAGTTTTGAATATTATGCAGCAAAAAATAGGTCTGTGCTTTATAAGTTTTTCCTGCCCCATAATCCAGCACAACAATATAAGACCGGCTGTCAATGCCGTTTACCACATCTTTCCTGTAATCTTCCGCTGTCGGTATTCCCGCTGTCACAAATAGTGCCAGACAATCTCCCTTGATCTCTTTTTCTTTGATTCCCTTTTTGGTCTGTGTCATCACATGGGCAATGGAATCCGTAATTTTCGTCAGATTTCCTACGGCATAGGAACTGACAAACACAGGCTCGTCAAAACCGAGAAAAGATAAATCGACCACAAAATCCTTATACGCCGATTGTAGTATATTATCTTCTTCGTCGTAAATGTTGTCATCCGGTGATTTTCTCAAATAAACATCGGCGGATCCTTCGACATCTGCCGGATTGGGAATCGTCACTTTTCCCTCTTTCATCACATGAATATTCAACGCCGTAGAATCACTGACAGCCGAACCCGATACTGCCTGTCTGCTGACTGCACCACCGGATACACTTCCCGTCTCAATTTGGTAACCGCCGCAGGCGGTCAATCCTGTCACCAATAATATTGCCATAAATACAACCATCCATATTTCTGTCTTTCGTTTCATAAAGTTCCTCTTTCCGGCTTATTCTGTTTTCTGCCAATTTTTATCAACTATACTTTACTACATATCGAATGGAAAATGGTTACAAATTTATTATTTTTATTGTAACTATTCAGGTCCGCTGTGCAAAACCAATGGATTATCGTGCTTGCACGTAAGAACCATTGGTTCCTGCATAGTTACTTTTAGATTACAAAGAAACCCGGACAAACATTGCTGCACTTTGCAGTGTAACACGTCTGCCCGGGCTTATCATTCTGTCAGATTATATATCTTATACCGGATATACTTTGTTTTCTTTGTCCGCAAGAGTTGGATCTACTTTTGTCTTCTGTGCCTCACGGTATTTGAAGAACTCCGTAGCTACCTGTGGGAACAATGCATAAGACAATACATCTTCGTCCTGCTGTTTCCACTGAGCCATCTCTTTTTCGATATCTGCAAGCTGTGGCTTGATCAGATCGGCCGGACGGCATGTGATTGGTTTCGTATCACCGATACACTTCTTCTGAACTTCCGGATTAAACGGTTTTACAGTCTGTCCGAACTCACCGGAAAGAAGTTTCTTAGATTCTTTGGTAACCATCTTATAACGCTCACCGGATACGACATTGAGCACGGCCTGAGTACCAACGATCTGAGAAGAAGGAGTAACCAATGGTGGCTCACCAAAGTCTTTTCTTACACGAGGTACTTCTTCCAGTACGGCTTCGTACTTGTCTTCCTGTCCCATTTCTTTCAACTGGGATACGAGGTTACTAAGCATTCCACCAGGTACCTGATACATCAGTGTCTTGATATTAACACCAAGCACTTTGGTATTCATAAGACCGCTTGCAAGTGCCTCTTCACGCATTGGGCGGAAGTATTCTGCGATCTCAGCAAGAAGGTTCTGATCCAATCCGGTATCGTATGGTGTTCCACGGAATGTCTCTACCATAACTTCGGTAGCCGGCTGGCTTGTTCCGAGAGCGAATGGAGACATTGCCGTATCAATGATATCACATCCTGCTTCTACGGCTTTCAGATAAGTCATGGAAGCTACACCGGAAGTATAATGAGTATGCAGGTCAATCGGAATGTCTACAGACTCTTTCAGAGCGGTAACCAATTCGGTTGCTTTGTATGGTGTCAAAAGACCAGCCATATCTTTGATACAAAGTGATTTTGCACCAAGATCTTCGATTTTCTTTGCCATATCTTTCCAATAATCTAATGTATAAGCATCACCCAGTGTATAAGAAAGGGCGATCTGTGCATGACCATTTTCTTTGTTTGCTGCTTTTACTGCAGTTTCCAGGTTACGCATATCATTCAAACAGTCAAAAATACGGATGATATCGATACCATTTGCAATTGACTTCTGAACGAAATATTCTACCACATCATCTGCATAATGATTGTATCCAAGGATGTTCTGTCCACGGAACAACATCTGCAGTTTTGTATTTTTAAAACCGGCACGCAATTTACGAAGTCTCTCCCATGGATCTTCTTTCAAAAAACGAAGAGAGGCATCAAATGTAGCACCACCCCAGCACTCTACTGCATGAAATCCGACCTGATCCATCTTATCTACGATAGGAAGCATCTGCTCTGTCGTCATACGAGTAGCAATCAATGACTGGTGTGCATCACGAAGAATAGTTTCTGTTATTTTAATCGGCTTTTTTTCAATCTTTTCTGCCATGATAGTTTCCTCCTATAATTTTATTAAATTCCAAATATTGCCATAAATACACCGGCTGCTACTGCAGTACCGATAACTCCGGCTACGTTTGGTCCCATCGCATGCATCAAAAGGAAGTTTGTCGGATCTGCTTCCGAACCAACCTTCTGAGATACACGGGCTGCCATAGGAACGGCCGATACTCCGGCAGAACCAATCAAAGGATTTACTTTACCCTTTGTCACTTTGCACATCAATTTACCAAAGAGAACGCCGGCTGCTGTACCGACAGCAAATGCCACCAGACCAAGTACAACAATCTTCAATGTCTCTGGTTTGATAAACTCTGCACCGCTTGTCTTTGCGCCTACCGATGTACCAAGAAGGATAACTACGATATACATCATTGCATTGGATGCTGTTTCCATCAACTGTGGAACCACTCCGGATTCACGGAAGAGGTTACCAAGCATCAACATACCTATGAGAGGTGCTGTACTTGGAAGGATCAAACATACCACAGTCGTAACAATGATTGGGAAAAGGATTCGTTCCAGTTTGGAAACCGGACGAAGCTGTTCCATCTTGATCTCTCGTTCCTTCTTTGTTGTAAGGAGTTTCATGATCGGTGGCTGGATGATCGGCACCAGTGACATATACGAATATGCTGCCACGGCAATCGATCCCATCAGATCTGTCTGACCCAGTTTCCCGGCAAGGAAAATGGAGGTAGGACCATCGGCTCCACCGATGATTGAGATCGCTGCTGCTGCTTTTCCATTGAATCCCAATACAATCGCAAGCAGGTATGCGGCAAAGATACCAAACTGTGCCGCCGCTCCCAAGAGAAAACTCTTTGGATTTGCGATCAACGGACCAAAGTCTGTCATCGCACCAACTCCAAGGAAAATAAGAGATGGCAGGATCGACCATTCGTCCAATTTAAAGAAATATTCCAACAATCCGCCCGGTTCCATGATCGACGGATAAATATTAACCAGTAACATACCAAACGCAATTGGCACAAGAAGCAGTGGTTCATACCCTTTTTTAATCGCAAGGAACAAAAAGAGGAATGCCACAAAGATCATGACGACATTACGCCAATCCAATGTATTGTTTGCAAATGCTGTCTGGTGAATAAGATTTTGTAAAACTTCCATCTTAATCCTCCGTTCTTATGTCTATAGACTAGTTCATTGTCGCCAAAACTGCTCCTGGCTCAACCATATCACCAACATTTACATTGATGCTTGCGATGGTTCCATCCTGAGGTGCTACGACTTCGTTTTCCATCTTCATCGCCTCAAGGATCAAAACAACGTCTCCACGGGAAACGCTTGCACCCGGCTGTGCTTTTACATCCAGGATCTTACCCGGCATCGGTGCATTGATCTCTACAGATCCTGCTGCGCCGCCTGCTGCTTTTGCCGGAGCAGGTGCCGGTGCCGGAGCTGCTGCTGGAGCCGCCGGGGCTGCTTTTGCTGCTGGTGCA
>OHIN01001752.1_pt1 | contig 10476 bp, 9 predicted proteins | sample 1568261 | NCBI WGS metagenome assembly OHIN01 (sample SAMEA3879578, study PRJEB24766) | human gut metagenome | biome: human-associated habitat; feature: feces | place: USA | collected 1985/1987
CCGCTATCCGCATATGTTCTCCGGCGGTCAGCGTCAGCGTATCGCCATTGCCCGAGGTCTGATGCTCGACCCGGATGTGGTGATTGCCGATGAGCCGGTTTCTGCGCTGGACGTCTCAGTGCGTGCGCAGGTGCTGAATCTGATGATGGATTTGCAGCAGGAACTGGGGCTATCTTATGTCTTTATCTCGCACGATCTGTCGGTGGTGGAGCACATTGCTGATGAAGTGATGGTGATGTACCTGGGCCGCTGCGTGGAGAAGGGGACGAAGGACCAAATCTTCAATAACCCGCGCCACCCGTACACTCAGGCATTGCTCTCCGCGACACCACGCCTGAACCCGGACGATCGTCGCGAACGCATCAAACTTACCGGTGAACTGCCAAGCCCGCTGAATCCACCGCCAGGCTGCGCCTTCAACGCCCGCTGTCGTCGGCGCTTCGGCCCCTGCATCCAGTTGCAGCCGCAGCTAAAAGACTACGGCGGTCAACTGGTAGCCTGTTTTGCCGTTGATCAGGATGAAAATCCGCAGCGTTAACTCACAAAACCGGGGCCATGCGCTCCGGTTTACTCAATCAACTTCAACAGTGGCGACAAGCATAACAAAATGCCGTACAGCAGAATCATCCAGGCTTTAAACCCGCGAAGTTTTTCCAGTTGTGAGACTTTATAGATCAGGAAAAACGGAATGAGGCACGACACAATGCCATATAACGGGCTTCCCAACTGAAAGAACACCAGTACCGATACACGAAACGAAACCCAAATCGTCAACGTAATGACGATAAAAGTGCAGATCGCCAGAGTCAGCACGAGTGAGTTAATTTTCCTGGTATCAATAATTCGGCATAACAGATTGAGAATAATGCCTTTAATGGCCTCGTGGAAACCGAGATAAATGCCAAAGAATGCAGTCAGTACGGCAAAGATATTCAGTACCGTAGAGGTGATATGAATGATATGCCCAGGGATCACCTGCGCGGCCAGTGCCAGTGCCGAGATATTTTGTTCAAAGGCAGAAACGGCTTCTTCGTGGCTAATTGAGAAGGTAAACGAAAAGGCAAAAAACAAGATCACCGCAATGAGCGTGATATAGCTAATCCGGTGGGTACGCAGCGCGAGCCGGGTTGCCAGTACTTTATCCGCTTCCCGTTTACGATAGGCAATATTCATTGGGTTAAGTACCTGAATAAATACCGCGGAAAAGAAGCAAAATGGAATAGTAAGCAGGACATCGCGGAAAAAGTCGGAGGCTTGCGGGAAGGCGGTTATATTGGCGAAATTCCAGTGCGGGATCATCGCAAAACCGAACACGACAATAATCCCCACTTTGACCACCACCATTGGTCCGGAAATCTTAAACAGTAATCGTTCACCACCAGACGCAATCGCCACCAGTACGGCGAAAATGGCGACTTTATAAAATAGAGATTGAGAAAGATCGGCATCGGTTAAACCGAAGGTTTTCAGGTACGAGGCGCTGTCGAAAACCACGGAGAGAGAGTAGATAAAAATCCCGTGGATAATCATCAAAAAGTAGATAACCCCGAGGAAAATTCCCCAGTTCTTCCCCAGGTAATGACTGATAATATCGGTGTAGTCATTACAGGAATCGCTTTCAGAAAGGGTTTTTAAATAAATGTCCTGTACTAACCAGGTGGCAGGATAAGCAATGATCGCTGCGGTAATAAATACCCAAATTCCCTTCAAGCCAATTTGTACTGGCATCAGCACGGTTCCGGCACCAATCGCCATGCCTATGCATAATAAAACCCAGCCGAAGTCGTAGCGTGTAAACGGCAATTTCTGATCGTGTTTCGGTAGTGTGTTGTGCTGCATAAAGTCCTGTCCAGAAAGAAGTCGGCCTCGCAAAAATGAATAAACCCAGTTTCTCTTGCGCAACAGGTGGAGAAGTCGAATACGCAGTATGTAAAAAATGAGGCAACAGATTCACTGGGGAGGTCGCGAGGAGGCGCAATTCTACAAAATTGCGCATTTCACTACTAGTCTGGAGTCAGCCCGGATATGAGCTGCAACTATTGCAAATAAAGAAATTAAGCTGGAAGGCATCACGCAATGAGGAAGATTGCCGGGTGCTGACGGCAAAAAACAATCGTAAAATCAGCGGCAAGCCGGAAGGGTTCCGGTGAGGCGCAATGTTGCGGGGGCTTTATCCCTGGTGGCATTGGTTGCTGGAGAGAGAAAACCCCCGCACGTTGCAGGTATGCACCTGACAACATCACGGGGGCTAATCTTGAACCTAGACCACTCAAGAATAGCCGCGAAACGTTGTCATTACAACACAGGCGGCTATATGACGCTCGCAGAACTGGGCATGGCCTTCTGGCATGATTTAGCGGCTCCGGTCATTGCTGGCATTCTTGCCAGTATGATCGTGAACTGGCTGAATAAGCAGAAGTAACGTGTCATGCGGGCGTCAGGCTGCCGTAATGGCAATTTGCGCCCGGATCAGGCCGCAGGGGTGAAACTCTGCGGCCTTTTTCGTTCTTATTGCGGGTAAGGCACCCAGTCGCCGCCGTTCAGGCGAACGTACGGTTTATCCTGGTATTGAATAACTACTGCATTTGAGTTCTCGGAGACCGGTGCTGTTTGTGGCAACCCACTGGTGAGTTTTTTCCAGTCAACATTGTCTTCGGAGAAAATCTTGCCATCAAGAACGCGAACCACCAGATCGGAGATAGCCAGGAAGCTGCTCGGTTGGTCGATGACAATCGGTGCCCCCTGATGTGGTGCCTTCATGCCGAAGAATTTCACCCCAACGGGGACGTCTGTGATAGACGGGCTAGGGATATCACGTAGACCAGATACCTGCATTCTGTCGCCCTTCAGCGCGCCGCCGTGTTCCGGCACCACGACCACCATCACTTTACGACCCGATTTCTCCAGTTCAGTAAAGAAGGCGTCCAGTTCATCAAAGAATTTTTGCGCCCGCGCTTTGTAATCCGCTGTTTTGCTGACGCCCGGATAATGGTTGCCGTCATGCAGTGGAAGCGTGTTGTAGAACGTGGCACTACGGCTGTTTTTATCTTTTTCGGTAACGTCCAGCCAACGGTTAAGCACGGCGGTATCGTCATAAACCGGCGAACCATCAAAGCCCAGCAAAATAACCGGCAGATTTGTTTGATCCATCAATTCGCTCTGCATGCCGCCATTTTCGCGAACTTCCTTCAAAAAACCACCGAACTGGCCGTTATGTCCCATCATCAGGTGCTGGGTAAAGCCCAGTTTCGACAGGTTATCAAACAGATAGCAGTCGTTATTTGCCGGTTGATACAGATTAGTGTGCGAAGTCTGCCCGCAGCTGGCGCGCAGTAAACGGATCGCCGCCGGGCCACTGTAGGAGGTGGCGGAGTTAAAGTTCTTGAACTCAATATCGAAATGCGACCACAGTGGATGCGACATCAATCCGGCGGCTTCAATATCCGACCAGGAAAGCGAACAGATATTAATCACCAGTAGTTCAAATGGCTGAGCATCAGCGGGCAGCGAAGACGGGAAGATCGATTTACGTTTCGCCTCCGCGTTATAGAAATTATTCAGCCAGGCGTTAAGGTTTGCTGTTGTTGGCGGTGCAGTTTGTGCAGGTATATCACCCACTACCGGTGCGCCACCCGTCGCCGCAACGGTTGCCGCTGCGTTACCACCCGTCGTTGTTACAGTGGTCGTCGGTTGACCGGCTGGCCACAAGGAGAAACTTGGTCCCGCCAGGGTAAGTACGTTCAGCCATAGCAGAATGGCAACCACAAAAACGGTAATGCGAATCCATTGTGACAGGAATAACCAGGCCACGAATAAAACAAAAATGGCCCCAATCATCTGCCAGTTAATAAAGCGTGTGACAAGATCGATTAAATAATCGGTACTGAACCCCGCCACCTGCGAACCCTGGCTCATTATGCTTTCCGGGCCAGGCAACCAGGTGTCATGCCAGAACAAAGCAAAGCCGATCGGCAGGGCAATCCAGTGGCGCAAGCGATGCAGGCTGTAGCGCGGAATGGGCATTAGCAGAAACGCGGCAAACACCAGATTGAGGAGCGGATGGAAGTTAAGATATCCCGCCCACAACAGACCGAACTTAACCAGAAAATAGAAGTTCCAGCCGGAAAGGCCGCGCCAGTATTGCCAGAGGGAAGAAGGCATGGCGGTATTTTGCGTAAATTGAGTCATTTTTTGGTTGCCCTGGCTTTTTCCGTGCGGCGTAACGTCCCGGCCGGTTTAACATAACGAGGTTTAGCAAAGAACAAACGTAAGGTGTCGCGAATGCGTCGCAAAGAGTGCCGCGCCAGATAGCCCAGCGGGAAAAATATCAGTGCGCAAACGACAATAATTTCAATGATATCGCTGATGGTCATCATGATGAGCGCTCCACAGCATCATCTAACAGTCGCATTGGTTCTGGTATTCGTCGCCAGTGGCGACCATCGTGCTCGGCATTGATGACCGGTTTAGAACTTTGCGCTAAAGGCAGCGGCATGCCCCATTGTTCTGGGGCAAGCAGGCGCATCTGCACCAGCTCGGCACTGATTTGATCATCTTCAAACCAGACCATTCGGTTTGAGAAAATGTCGCCAGTAGGCAATGGGAAAATATGATTCAACGCGGTATCCAGATCGTTAATCCGACAGAATGAGAGAAACAGCACCAGCCGATTACCGCCAATGGTCATGATATCGCCGGTACGGTTAGGGCGACATAGCGTCAGGGCTTGCTCAACGCGGATACCCGGTACCGGACGTAGGGCAACCAGAACGCCTTTACCGTGGGCAGGTAATAGAGGGTTATTCATCATGTTGTTGACGGCATTACAGAACACATCCCACTTCTGGAAACCACGCAGTTTGAGCGGCTGGGTCATTGACAGCAAGGTAGTGATATCTTCCGGCACATAGCGACTAAACTTCTGCCCTTGCACGCTTTCGATCATCGTCAGACAGCGGGAGAGTGGCGCATTCCACGGGATAACCATATTTGCACCGCAGGCCAATAATAAACGTTCATCGGTGGCGCGCAGGCTGGCGGTATTTTCCCGTACGAGGATTTTCATCGCACTACCGCGCTGGCGACGCAGAGTATGAATGCTGCGGGCCAGTGGCTCGATTTGTGCATTTTGCTGTAAAGAAAACGGGCTTCATTGAACAGGACTTCGTTATTGTTGAACAGTTGCCAGTGTTCCGATAGCGGCGGAGCACCCTCCAGTACAGCAACATTACTCAGAATGCGTTTTTCGTCGCTGCGTGGTTGGATTTCCGCCTCCTGGTGTTGAACTAATGTCCAGCAACCATTTTGTTGCTGAACGCTAAGCTGCTGACGGGCGCTGACCCCTTTTTCGTTGCACCAGAAAGCAATATCCAGCAAATGTTGGTCGCCCTGAAAACGCAAACTGGCAAGACCAAAAAGTGAACGGTATTCCTCAAGTAACAATGAAAATTGTTTATCGTTATTATTTCCGGAATTAATTACCAAAAGCGAACAATGGTTTAGCCGGCTCCATTTATTCATTTTATCCAACCATGAGCGAAGCCGCTCGGCAGGAATGTTTTGCCATGCGTTATTTGCGCAAACAAGAATAAAAAGGTAATTATGGGGATCAATAGAACACTGCAAATCACGGGCCAAATAGTATAGACCTTTTTCATGATTTAGCATTGAAAATAATGTTATTTTTCCCGGCCCTTGAGAATCATCTAATTGAAAGATTTTCGCTGGATCGCTGTCCATGCTAATGACCGCGACGTGTGCGGTTTCAGCCTGGGATGCAATTGTTTGATTCGCCAGACTGATAGCATCTTCATGGCGATCGACGTTAAACCACCAGACGCCGCCTGCTGGCATATGTCGCAGCTCATCCCATAATGATGAGATACCGATAGAGAATACAGGGTCCACAATGTCCCTCATGTCAACATTTTGTCTGATTATCAGTTTACTAGCGAAAGCTAAGAAATAAACCTACCATTGAAATTAAAACTTATCAGATTTAGCATGTGAATCAATTTAGCAGGTCACAAGACATGTGATTTTAGTCTTTTCGTTTTTAACTTTTTCTGTTGCGTAACGGAAAGTCAAAAAGTGAGCACATTCCCGTCTCGCCGTAAACAATAAACCGACGAAATGCTCACAGTTAGAATTGTCTCATGAACGGTACGGTTATTTCATAGGGATCAAGAAAAATGAATAACAATGAACCAGATACTCTGCCTGATCCCGCGATAGGCTATATCTTCCAGAATGATATTTTGGCGTTAAAGCAGGCATTTTCACTGCCTGATATTGATTATGCCGATATTTCCCAACGCGAACAGTTGGCCGCGGCATTAAAACGCTGGCCGTTGCTGGCAGAGTTTGCGCAACAAAAGTAGGGGATTGGTGAATGGCCGTACTGGGATTGCAGGGGGTTCGGGGAGGCGTGGGGACAACAACCATCACCGCCGCATTAGCCTGGTCATTACAAATGTTGGGAGAAAATGTCCTGGTGGTCGATGCCTGCCCGGACAACTTGTTGCGCCTGTCATTTAACGTTGATTTTACCCACCGTCAGGGTTGGGCCAGAGCTATGCTGGATGGCCAGGACTGGCGTGACGCCGGGTTGCGCTATACCTCGCAGCTCGATTTGCTGCCTTTTGGTCAGTTATCCATTGAAGAACAAGAAAATCCACAGCACTGGCAAACCCGGCTGAGCGATATTTGCACCGGCTTACAGCAACTAAAAGCCAGCGGGCGTTACCAGTGGATTTTAATTGACTTACCGCGTGATGCCTCGCAGATAACCCACCAGCTGCGATCACTCGCTGGCAATCGTCAATGTGGATGCCAACTGCCATATCCGACTGCATCAGCAAGCGCTGCCGGATGGTGCACATATTTTGATTAATGACTTCCGTATTGGCAGCCAGGTTCAGGACGATATTTACCAGCTTTGGTTGCAAAGCCAGCGCCGATTGCTGCCGATGCTCATTCATCGTGATGAAGCGATGGCTGAATGTCTGGCAGCTAAGCAACCAGTCGGTGAATATCGCAGTGATGCGCTGGCGGCTGAAGAGATATTGACGCTGGCGAACTGGTGCCTGTTGAATTATTCCGGGCTGAAAACGCCAGTCGGGAGTGCATCATGAGTATCCTGACCCGGTGGTTGCTTATCCCGCCGGTCAACGCACGGCTTATTGGGCGTTATCGCGATTATCGTCGTCACGGTGCGTCGGCTTTCAGCGCGACGCTCGGCTGTTTCTGGATGATCCTGGCCTGGATTTTTATTCCGCTGGAGCACCCGCGCTGGCAGCGTATTCGCGCAGAACATAAAAACCTGTATCCGCATATCAACGCCTCGCGTCCGCGTCCGCTGGACCCGGTCCGTTATCTTATTCAAACATGCTGGTTACTGATCGGTGCATCGCGCAAAGAAACGCCGAAACCGCGCAGGCGGGCATTTTCAGGTCTACAAAATATTCGTGGACGTTACCATCAATGGATGAACGAGCTGCCTGAGCGCGTTAGCCATAAAACACAGCATCTTGATGAGAAAAAAGAGCTCGGTCATTTGAGTGCCGGGGCGCGGCGGTTGATCCTTGGTATCATCGTCACCTTCTCGCTGATTCTGGCGTTAATCTGCGTTACTCAGCCGTTTAACCCGCTAGCGCAGTTTATCTTCCTGATGCTGCTGTGGGGGGTAGCGCTGATCGTACGGCGGATGCCGGGGCGCTTCTCGGCGCTGATGCTGATTGTGCTGTCGCTGACCGTTTCTTGCCGTTATATCTGGTGGCGTTACACCTCGACGTTAAACTGGGACGATCCGGTCAGCCTGGTGTGCGGGCTTATTCTGCTGTTCGCCGAAACGTACGCGTGGATTGTGCTGGTGCTCGGCTATTTCCAGGTCGTATGGCCTCTGAATCGTCAGCCGGTGCCATTGCCGAAAGATATGTCGCTGTGGCCGTCGGTGGATATCTTTGTCCCGACTTACAACGAAGATCTCAATGTGGTGAAAAATACCATTTACGCTTCGCTGGGTATCGACTGGCCGAAAGACAAGCTGAACATCTGGATCCTCGATGACGGCGGCAGGGAAGAGTTTCGCCAGTTTGCGCAAAACGTGGGGGTGAAATATATCGCCCGTACCACTCATGAACATGCGAAAGCGGGCAACATCAACAATGCGCTGAAATATGCCAAAGGCGAGTTCGTGTCGATATTCGACTGCGACCACGTACCAACGCGATCGTTCCTGCAAATGACCATGGGCTGGTTCCTGAAAGAGAAACAGCTGGCGATGATGCAGACGCCGCACCACTTCTTCTCGCCGGACCCGTTTGAACGCAACCTGGGGCGTTTTCGTAAAACGCCGAACGAAGGCACGCTGTTCTATGGTCTGGTGCAGGACGGCAATGATATGTGGGATGCCACTTTCTTCTGCGGCTCATGTGCGGTGATTCGCCGTAAGCCGCTGGATGAGATTGGCGGTATTGCTGTCGAAACGGTAACCGAAGATGCGCACACTTCTCTGCGTCTGCACCGTCGTGGCTACACCTCAGCGTATATGCGTATTCCGCAGGCAGCGGGGCTGGCGACCGAAAGTCTCTCGGCGCATATCGGTCAGCGTATTCGCTGGGCGCGCGGGATGGTGCAAATCTTCCGTCTCGATAACCCGCTCACCGGTAAAGGGCTGAAGTTTGCTCAGCGGCTGTGCTATGTCAACGCCATGTTCCACTTCTTGTCGGGCATTCCACGACTGATCTTCCTGACTGCGCCGCTGGCGTTCCTGCTGTTTCATGCCTACATCATCTACGCGCCAGCGTTGATGATCGCCCTGTTCGTGCTACCGCATATGATCCATGCCAGCCTGACTAACTCGAAGATCCAGGGCAAATATCGCCACTCTTTCTGGAGTGAAATCTACGAAACGGTGCTGGCGTGGTATATCGCACCACCGACGCTGGTGGCGCTGATTAACCCGCACAAAGGCAAATTTAACGTCACCGCCAAAGGTGGACTGGTGGAAGAAGAGTACGTCGACTGGGTGATCTCGCGGCCCTACATCTTCCTTGTTCTGCTCAACCTGGTGGGCGTAGCGGTTGGGATCTGGCGCTACTTCTATGGTCCGCCAACTGAGATGCTCACCGTGGTCGTCAGTATGGTGTGGGTATTCTACAACCTGATTATTCTCGGCGGCGCAGTCGCAGTATCGGTAGAAAGCAAACAGGTACGCCGATCGCACCGCGTGGAGATGACGATGCCCGCAGCAATTGCCCGCGAAGATGGTCATCTCTTCTCGTGTACCGTTCAGGATTTCTCCGACGGTGGTTTGGGGATCAAGATCAACGGTCAGGCGCAGATTCTGGAAGGGCAGAAAGTGAATCTGTTGCTTAAACGCGGTCAGCAGGAATACGTCTTCCCGGCTCAGGTGGCGCGCGTGATGGGTAATGAAGTTGGGCTGAAATTAATGCCGCTCACTACCCAGCAACATATCGATTTTGTGCAGTGTACGTTTGCCCGTGCGGATACATGGGCGCTCTGGCAGGACAGCTACCCGGAAGATAAGCCGCTGGAAAGTCTGCTGGATATTCTGAAGCTCGGCTTCCGTGGCTACCGCCATCTGGCGGAATTTGCGCCTTCTTCGGTGAAGGGCATATTCCGTGTGCTGACTTCTCTGGTTTCCTGGGTTGTATCGTTTATTCCGCGCCGCCCGGAGCGGAGCGAAACGGCACAACCATCGGATCAGGCTTTGGCTCAACAATGATGATAACGCGATGAAAAGAAAAATATTCTGGATTTGTGCAGTGGCTCTGGGGATGAGTGCGTTCCCCTCTTTCATGACGCAGGCGACGCCAGCAACGCAACCACTGATCAATGCTGAGCCAGCTGTAACCGCCCAGGCGGAGCAAAATCCGCAGGTGGGGCAAGTGATGCCGGGCGTGCAGGGCGCAGATGCGCCAGTCGTGGCGCAGAACGGTCCTTCCCGTGATGTGAAGCTGACCTTTGCGCAAATTGCGCCGCCGCCGGGCAGCATGGTGCTACGTGGCATTAACCCGAACGGCAGCATTGAGTTTGGTATGCGCAGCGATGAAGTGGTGACGAAGGCGATGCTCAACCTCGAATACACGCCATCGCCATCATTACTGCCTGTCCAGTCGCAGTTAAAGGTTTATCTCAATGATGAACTGATGGGCGTGCTGCCAGTGACCAAAGAACAGTTGGGTAAAAAAACGCTGGCACAAATGCCCATTAACCCGCTGTTTATTACTGATTTCAACCGTGTGCGGCTGGAGTTTGTCGGCCATTATCAGGACGTGTGCGAAAACCCGGCCAGCACCACGCTTTGGCTGGATGTTGGGCGGAGCAGTGGACTGGATCTGACCTATCAGACCCTGAATGTGAAGAATGACCTGTCACACTTCCCGGTGCCATTCTTTGACCCGCGTGATAACCGCACCAACACCTTGCCGATGGTCTTTGCGGGTGCGCCGG
>OHIN01001754.1_pt1 | contig 10467 bp, 9 predicted proteins | sample 1568261 | NCBI WGS metagenome assembly OHIN01 (sample SAMEA3879578, study PRJEB24766) | human gut metagenome | biome: human-associated habitat; feature: feces | place: USA | collected 1985/1987
TCCTGCCCTCTAGTGTTACGAGCATAGGGAATAGAGCCTTTTACTGGTGTGAAAATTTGCGAGAAATCAACATTCCCTCCAGTGTTACGAGCATAGGTAATAGTACCTTTTGTGGTTGTTTGAATTTGCGAAAAATCGCCTTGCCGCCGAGTATTACGAGTATAAGAGATCATGCCTTTAGTTATTGTAGGAATTTGCAAGAAATCAAGCTGCCGCCGAGTGTTACAAACATAGGAGATAGAGTCTTTAGTAACTGTTGGAATTTGCGAGAAATCAACATTCCCTCCAGTGTTACGAGTATAGGTGTTGGTGTCTTTGAATGGTGTAGTAATTTGCAAGAAATCACACTTCCTTCGGGAGTTACGGGCATAGGAGATGATACCTTTTATCATTGTGAAAATTTGCGAGAAATCAATGTAGCCGAAAGTAATAAGGCCTATAGGACTATAGACGGTGTATTATATACAAAAGATTTAAAGACGATAATCCGTTATCCTGTAGGAAAGGAAGATGAAAAATTTGTAATTCCCTGTAGTGTTACGAGCATAGGAGATTATGCCTTTTGGTGTTGTAGCAATTTGCGAGAAATCACCTTGCCCTCGAGTATCACGAACATAGGGAATAAAGCCTTTTCGTTCTGTAGGAATTTGCGAAAAATCATCCTCCCTTCAAGTGTCACAAGCATAGGATATAAAGCTTTTTTGGGGTGTGAAAATTTACAACAAATCAACATACCTCGCAGAACCCTTGAAAAATTCAAGAAACTATTACCTGACGAAGCTCATTTATTACACGAAATATAAAGACAACACAGAAAAAAGGCTTTCAAATGAGTTTTCCCTTCATTTGAAAGCCTTTTCTCTATCAATCCGGATCAGAATTTGATCACGCCCTCATCGTTCTTCTTGGCACTGTTGGTCGCACGTGCCTTCAATACCGTTTTTTGTCGGTCGATCAGGATATTCATCTGGTCGATAAACGAAGCAAACTTAGCTTCACCATTGAGCAAGACCATCGCATTGACTGTGTCGATCAGTTTGCGATAAGCCTCGTTTACCAACAAGATTTTTTCTTTCACGATACCCACCTGGCGGGCAGCCTCTTCTTCGGTACGCATTTTCGAAAAATCCAAGAAACGCTGGTTCTTGTTTTTGAGATCTGTTAGCCAAACGTCCACTTGCAAATTCGGGAAAGACCCTTCTTTACCGTTTTCAAGATCCTGAATCAGGTTATGAAGGATACCACTCTCTTCCGTTTGCGGTTTATCGGTGGGATCCCCATACTTGTCTATCAACGCCTTGGCAGCCAGTGCCTCGGCGGCCACTGTCCCTTCCGGGTAAGCTGTCATGGCTTTCACATAATTATTCAATCCCCGCCACGCCCCGTCGCGTCCTTGCTCTGCCTCGGCGGCCAACGTGCTGCTTGGCACAGAAGCGGAGTCTTTCAGGGCATCATCCAGTGCGGTCACAGCAGCAGTATGACCGTTTACTGCTTCCGTCAAGATTGCCACCGACGCTTCGGGCAAACCTTCGGCATCCAAGTCGCCTGTCGTAGGCAAACTTTCTGCTAATGCTTTTACATCCATTTGATACCCGAAATTCTCTTCTGTGCGGAGATGAGACACATTAAAACTTTTTACTTTCTTCATATTATCCTCCCATTAATTAATTCAGAAACAAATATAGTTTTTTTATTAAGAATTAAAAAATCGCTCGACAAAGTTTCCGCACGAGAAAACATACCATCGAGCTGCTCGATAGTGCTTCCGCACTTCGGTAAGTATCGTCGAGCTGCTCGATAGTGCTTCCGCGCTTCGGTAAACATCGTCGAGCTGCTCGATAAGGCTTCCGCACTTCGGTAAGCATCGTCGAGCTGCTCGATAAGGCTTCCGCACAAAAAACATTTGTGGAACGATTGAAAATTGTAGCCATAAATCTCCATAGATGTTTAATAAGATCCTCTTTTTGAGTGTTTAAAAATTTATTCCGATTATCTTTGTCAAGAAAAACAGGAACAAAGGATATACATCCGGAATCCGTATGAATAGTAATGATTAAAAATTCTATTATGCTAAAACAGGGAGATCAAATAAAAATAGCCACAGGTGGAGAAGCTACCATCCTGGAAGAATTGGGAACAGGCGGTCAAGGGACGGTTTATAAAGTAGTATTCAATCATAAAGAATATGCTTTGAAGTGGTATCATCAGCCGGGAAAGGCCGAGTTTTATGACAATCTGAAAAATAATATCGCGAAAGGATCACCTTCTTCCTGTTTCCTCTGGCCATTGTTTTTGACTGCAAAAGACGAAAACGGGTGTTATGGCTATTTGATGGAATTGCGAGACACTTGCTATAAAGAGTTCAGCGATTTTTTGTTAGCCAAAGTACAGTTTAAAACCGTCTCTGCCATGATTGAGGCCGGCATTAAGATTTGCTCCAGCTTCCGCAAGTTGCACAATGCGGGATACAGCTATCAGGATTTGAATGACGGAAACTTTTTTATCAATCCCGAAAATGGGGATTTGCTTATTTGTGACAATGATAACATCGCTCCGTATGGAACCAATACCGGCATTTTGGGGAAATGCCGCTATATGGCACCCGAGATTGTCCGGAAAGAAAAGCAACCGGATGCACAATCGGATCGTTTTTCGCTGGCCGTAATTCTGTTCCTCTTGTTCTTCAACAATCATCCGTTGGAAGGCGCATTGGTTGCCAATTGTCCATGTATGACGGAAAAACATGAAAAAAAGTTTTATGGGACATCCCCTTTGTTTATCTATGATCCTGATAATAATCAGAATCGCCCTGTACCCGGGATTCATGTCAATGTGATAGGGTTGTGGAACCAATTCCCGGATTACGTCCGAAAAATGTTTGAGGAGCAATTCAGCCAGAAAGTCCTGATGAATCCGAACTTGCGCATTACCGAAAAGGAATGGTTGACGAAGGTACTCTTGCGGATGCGGCATGAACTGATTGTTTGTCCTGCATGTGGCGGAGAAATTTTTACGGATATGGAGAATAACACTTTTTCGTGCCCGGATTGTCATCAGGTATTGCAGCGTCCGCCTATTATTCAAAGCGGGGAATATGAAGTGGCTGTCTGTAAAGGGAAAACTATATATCAATATATTACCAATAAAAACAAGCCTTTGTTAAATAAGGAAACAGGCATGATTGTTGAGAGTAAAAAAACTCCAGGGTTGTTTGCCTTATCCAATCAGACAGCAGATACTTGGATATTAACTACCAAAAGTGGTAATACTCGTCCGATTGCGCCCAATGAATTTGCCCCGCTTTTGGTAGGCAATCAGATAGCTTTTGGAAATGGAACAAATGTAACTATTCGCTAATTATAAAATAACATGAATACAGAAAGAGTAAAGATTGCCCGTAGAACAATGGTATTGTTCTTTGTTGTAGATACATCGGGAAGTATGATGGGAGAAAAGATCGGGTCGGTTAATGATGCTATCCGGGAGACAGTCCCCGATCTGAAAGATTTGTCGTCTGGTAATCCGGATGCAGCGATTAAGATTGCCGCCATGCAATTTGATACGGATGTCAATTGGCTTTATCCACAGCCCATTGATTCAGAAGATTTCCAGTGGAATGATTTGCAGGCCGGTGGTTTGACGAGTTTGGGTTCTGCCTTAAAAGAATTGAATCAGAAACTTTCAAAATCCCAATTTTTACAAGAGGCAGCGGGTTCTTTTGCCCCAGTGATAATTCTGCTTTCAGATGGCGGACCAACAGATGCTTATAAAGATGCATTAGAAGAGATTAAAAAGAACAATTGGTTCAAACATGCCATTAAGATAGCCATAGCCATCGGAAACGATGCGGATAAAAACGTATTGACCGATTTTACAGGGAATAGTGAGTCGGTTGTAGAAGTTCATAACCGGGCCATGTTGAAAGCATTCATCCGTTTTGTGAGTGTTACTTCTTCTCAAGTAAACAGTAAAAGCAGTGGAGTAGAAGACACAACGAAACAAGAGAAGGTGATTTCGCAGGTTAAAAATTTTGTTGATACGCAAAATGTAGAAGATGTAGATTTAGATGAATTCAACTAAACAGAGAAAAAAAGGTCTATTGGCATTTTGCTCATGCCATCAAGGAGAATCGCATAAGAAAACGGGTAAGGTATGCCAGGACGCCGCTTTTGCCCGTTGCCGAGAAGAAGACCGGTATGCCGTGGCAATAGTCAGTGACGGGCATGGTGGAAACAATTATTTTCGGAGTAACATAGGATCTAAGAAAGCTGTTGAAGCCACCCAAGAAGCGATCGGAGAATTTATGAAAAACTTCCTGAAGGCCTCATCATTAAAAAAGCTGTCTGAATCTAAGTTCCACAATCCGGATGATCTGATGCGCCAACTGGAAACTGCTATCATTTACCGTTGGCGTACCAAGATCTGGGAAGATTATGAAAAACATCCTTTTACCCCGGAAGAGTTGGCTTGTTTCTCGGCTACCATGCGGGATAAATATGAATCAAAACCACAGGATTATTTTGTGAAAGCATACGGGGCTACATTAATTGCCGTAGTGATTTATCCGGGACACTTTTGGTTTGGCCTGCATATTGGTGATGGAAAGTGCGTAGCCCAAAATACGGCTGGAGAATTTTTCCAGCCTATACCGTGGGACGACAAGTGTTTCTTGAATGTGACTACTTCGTTGTGCGACGAAAAGCCATTGGATAATTTTCGTCATTGTTTTTATACAGATCAATTTCCATCAGCCATTTTCGTAGGGACAGATGGTGTAGATGATTGCTTTGCCAACGATGAAGATTTGTATGGATTTTACCAGGAAATTATTCAGACTTTCCAAGATAAGAAGGATGAAAAAGCAAAGAAAGAGGTAGATGAGTTTCTCCCGCTTATGTCACAAAAAGGTAGTGGGGATGATATTTCTGTGAGTTGGATTATAAATGGTTAAGGAATATGCAAGCTTTAAACGAATCATCCTCGATAGAAGAAGTTTTAAAATATATCGTTGCTTGTTATGGTGCAGAAATATACCAAGACAAGCAACGATTGAGTAATCTGATTGCGGATTTATATACGGGCGAAGAACGATTGAAACGCTTGTACCGGCGTATGGTGATGGAAGATACCGTAAGCCAGCAGTTGTATGCCATCTCCTTGAAGCCCATTCAAGAACGGGAAGGTTTTTATAACCGCCTGGTTCACCAATTTAAAGAGGTGAATTTTTACGAAGAGGCTTTTGCCCGGCAAGTATTGGATGTATTTCTTCATGGAATGAACTTGTTATTGGCAGAGCCTATTTCAACGAAAGCCACAGAAGAGGATGGAGAATGGGTGGATGAATATGGGGTGATATACAGTGCGGATCGGAAGAAATTGATTCGTGCCCCATATGACTTATATGGTGATTATAGTGTTTTGAATGGTACAATTGTGATTTGTGATGGGGCCTTTTGGTGTTGTAGCAATTTACGTGAAATCACCCTGCCGTCGAGTATTACGAGTATAGGAGATCATGCCTTTAGTAGTTGTAGGAATTTACATGAAATCAATGTAGCCGACAGCAATAATGTCTATAAGGCTATAGAAGGGGTATTATATACAAAAGATTTAAAGACAATTATCTGTTATCCACAAGGAAAGGAAGATAATAAATTTGTAATACATTCAAGTGTTACGAGTATAAGTGAAAGAGCTTTTTCCAGTTGTAATAATTTGCGTGAAATCATCCTACCGTTGGGGGTTACAAGCATAAGTAAAAGAGCCTTTTCTGATTGTAGTAATTTGTGCGAAATCACTCTTTCTTCAAGCATTATAAACATAGGGGAATATGCCTTTTCTTCCTGTAAAAATTTACGTGGAATCACCCTGCCTTCGAGTATTACGAGCATAGGAGAATGTGCTTTTTATTGTTGTCGGAATTTACGTGAAATTACTATTCCCCAAAGCATTACGAACATAGGGAAATGCGTTTTTGAATATTGTGATAACTTGTGTGAAATCAAGGTCGCCGAAAATAATACGTTTTATAGAGCTTTAGATGGTATTTTATATTCAAAAGATTTAAAAACAATAATCTGTTATCCGGCAGGAAAGAAGGACGAAAATTTTGTGATTCCTTCGAGTGTTATGAGCATAGGAGAAAATGCTTTTTCCGGTTGTAATAATTTGCGTAAAATTACTCTTTCTTTCGGTATTATAGTCATAAGGTGGTTGGCCTTTTTAGGTTATCATAATTTACATAAAAGTTCCATGAGCATAGGAGAAAGTGCCTTTTCATGCTGTAATAATTTACGAAAAATTACTCTTCCTTTTGGTGTTACAAGTATAGGTAGATTTGCCTTTTCTGGTTGTAGCAATCTACGTAAAATTACTATACCTCATGGAGTTACAAGTATAGGATATGGTGCTTTTAATTGGTGTGAAAATTTACGAGAAATCACCCTTCCCTCGAGTGTTACGAGCATAGGCGATAATATCTTTGGAGGTTTTTATACTTATTGGTGTGAAAATTTAGAACAAATCAACATCCCAGCCGGAACCCTTGAAAAATTCAAGGAGCTATTGCCTAAATGGACAGATAAATTACACGAAGTATAAAGACAACACAGAAAAAAGGCTTTCAAATGAGTTTTCCCTTCATTTGAAAGCCTTTTCTCTATCAATCCGGATCAGAATTTGATCACGCCCTCGTCGTTCTTCTTGGCACTGCTGGTCGCACGTGCCTTCAATGCCGTTTTTGCCGGTCGATCAGGATATTCAGCTAGTCGATAAACTGTTATTTCCCTACTGCCTTCCGATAGGGAGCTCCAAATTCCTTACACGAGATCTCGTCGATATCTACCCGCCAGATCTTGACATTCAAGACTGCCGGACGACCATATGTAAAAGGGCGGTCGGTGTATTGCTTCATCAGGATATCAAGTGCTTCTACTTTCTTGTCGTAGTCTTCCTCAAAGACAACATTTCCCCAACAGATAACACTGCTGGCCCGCATCCGGTAACTGCAAGCCACTTCCACATTCTGATAAGCCAGTTCCGTTGTCGGACAAAAAGAAATACAAACACGCGGATTCCGGTTCAAGATCGAAATGCTTCTGCCTTCCTGAGCCGAATGCAAATAAAGCGAACCGTCTTTGTAGCCAAAATTCATCGGGATCACATAGGGCGTACCATCTGTATCCGCCATCCCTACAAAACAAATACTACATTGTTTCAATACAGATTCAATCTGCTCGTTGTCAACATGTACCAGTGTCTTCATATACTATCGATTAATCACACAATCTTTCATAATAAGGCAAACGATTCAGCGGAACATCGATTGTGATCGACTTTCCCCCTTTGTGAATCTTTCCCAAGTCGTCCTTCCATCGTCCTTTCGGCAATCTGACAACCCGGCTGTTTCCTTTTTCTACCATCGGCGCTACCAAGTATTTGTCTCCCAGCATAAATTGATCCTTGCAGGTTTCAAAGCCCTGATCCGGAAATTCGTAGGCAAGGTGCCGGACAATTGGTTCGCCGGTGGCAGCTGCATGACGGGCCTGCCGGATTATATAGGAAGCCATACGAACATGAAGGCGAGCCGCTTCGCGAACAATCGAAAGATTTTCCGGGCTCAATATCCGCCATGGAGCCACCGAGAATTGCATCATCGGCATCATGGCATGAATCTGCGCCGAGCGGATAATCAGTTCCTGATCGAAGCGGTTAGGATCAATGCCCAAGAACGAAGCAAACTGTCCGCCTCCGATCAGATCCGGACAGGCATACGCATACCCGTTCAAACCGGCAGCTATCATTTCCGGGATTAACAGACGAACCGCATCCCAGGAATAATCTTTATCGCCCAAACGTTGTACCAGCGGCTGACCGCCCATCTGCCAACAGGCACGATACTCGTTAAAAGGAAAATGCAACCCGATTTCCGCCCAAGCCCGGGTATGATCGACAGAAATGGCATCCGACTTCCAGGCTTTCAGTTCCGCATGGCTGTAGAAGCCATTGTCACCCGCATCAAATTTGAAGCCATCAATCTGATAAACTTCCTGCATCTTCTTCAATTGAGAGATAAAATAATCCCTTGCCTCCGGATTCGTCAGATCATAACAGGCACTATAACCGTTCCACCAGTGGATCATCGCTGTTTCTCCATTTTGTAATCTCAAAAGGTATTTTTTCTTCTCCAGTTCGCGGAACTCCGGACTATCGGCAGAAACAAACGGACAAACCCACAACATCACCTTGAAACCCATTGCATGCAACTCTTCCACCATGCTTTTAGGCGACGGGAAACGATCCGGCTTAAACTCGAAGTTTCCGTAATACTTCTGCCAGTTATCATCAATCATCACTACTCCACCCGGAAAATCCTGTTTGCTGATCTGCCGTGCATAATCCAACACATCCGCCTGGTTCTGATTATACATCAGTTCGATCCATGTATTGTATTGAGGCTTCGTAAAAAACAAAGTATCCGGTAACTGACCACTGGGGGCAAAGTGCTGAAGACAAGCATCCAAATAAGCATCCCGCAAAGATCGGCCCGCCTCTTGTACCTTTACCAGTTCGTATTTGGAATCAATCCGGATACCCTGTTCCGTAACTGAGAACGCAAATGGATAATCGCTCCAGACATACCGTCCCTTACTAGAGACCAATAGCGGAACAACCTGATTATTATTATTCTGAGAAGAAAGATCAAAAGATTCCATCGGCTGTATGTAAGGCATCTTCGAGCCCAAGGCCGTTACGCCGCCCCACCAATACTCACCATCCAACGATTTGATCTCCGTCACTTGCTGAGCTCCTATGAAATGACTTATCAGCAACAAAAATATAACCGCTTTACTTCTCATACGCAATTCATCTAAAATCAATACCATTTTGCGTACAAAGATACATTTTCTTCCTTAATCTATTTCCTCATCAGCCTCATAACCGCCCATTTCGCGCAATGCATTTTTCAGCATCACATATTACTAGTATAAAAGATTCTCTTCAAAACAGAACTCTTTTCGTTACGATTCAACTATTTTTCCCCGGAGGGGGACGAATTATTACAGAAATATTTATTTAATCTTGTTGGTTGATCCATGGAATTAAACTACCTTTGCATAATTAAATGCTATATAAGTGTGATTTTTATACACAATTAAATAACTTAAATTATTATCTTATGTGGTTACTTAATTCTTCTATCGGGAGGAAACTGATAATGAGTATATCAGGTCTCTTCCTAATTCTGTTTTTATTGTTCCACCTGTCGATGAACGTAGCGGCAGTATTCTCAGGCGAAGCGTATAACACGATTTGCGGTTTGCTGGGAAGTAACTGGTATGCCATCGTAGGAACACTCGTTCTGGCTGCAGGTGTAGTAGTTCACTTCGTGTATGCAGTGATTTTGACATTGCAGAACCGAAAAGCTCGTGGTAACGACCGTTATGCACTGAATTCTCGTCCGAAAGGCGTTGAATGGGCATCACAGAACATGTTCGTACTGGGCTTGATCGTAATTCTGTTTATGATCCTTCACTTCACACAGTTTTGGTACAACATGATGTTTGCAGAATTAGCTGGTATTCATGGAGACATCCATCCTCAGGACGGTGCTGCATTCATCAACTTCTACTTCCAGGGTAATATTGTAAACACAGTATTATATCTGGTATGGTTTGCTGCATTATGGTTCCACCTGACTCACGGTTTCTGGTCAGCAATCCACACATTAGGCTGGAACAACACTGTATGGTTGAGCCGTTGGGAATGCATTTCTAAATGGGTAGCAACAATCATCTGCGGTTTGTTCGCGATTATTACTATTGTATTCTACCTGAATGGTGTAGGAGCGTAAATTTTGAGTTTATAGGTTTATAAGTTTATAAGTTTATGAGTTTGGAATCAAACATTCAAAACGAACAGGCTCAAAAACAAAATGACTTAAAAACTAAGAAACTAACAAACTTAAAAAACTAAAAACAATATGGCTGAAATAAATTCTAAAATCCCTCAAGGCCCGTTGGCTGACAAGTGGAAAAATTATAAAGATCACCAGAAATTGGTGAACCCCGCTAACAAGCGTCGTCTGGACATTATCGTAGTAGGTACAGGTTTGGCCGGTGCTTCTGCAGCAGCTTCTTTAGCAGAAATGGGATTCAATGTATTGAACTTCTGTATTCAGGACTCACCTCGTCGTGCTCACTCAATCGCAGCACAGGGTGGTATCAATGCTGCTAAGAACTATCAGAATGATGGTGACTCTGTTTACCGTTTGTTCTACGATACAATCAAAGGTGGTGACTATCGTGCTCGTGAAGCTAACGTATATCGTTTGGCTGAAGTATCAAATAACATCATCGACCAGTGTGTAGCTCAAGGTGTACCTTTCGCTCGTGAATACGGAGGTTTGTTGGATAACCGTTCATTCGGTGGTGCTCAGGTATCCCGTACGTTCTATGCCCGCGGTCA
>OHIN01001761.1_pt1 | contig 10430 bp, 7 predicted proteins | sample 1568261 | NCBI WGS metagenome assembly OHIN01 (sample SAMEA3879578, study PRJEB24766) | human gut metagenome | biome: human-associated habitat; feature: feces | place: USA | collected 1985/1987
AAAAAAAATCAAAAAACAGTAATAATATTTTTTTATTGTGTTATTAATCTTTTATTTTGCTTTCAGATTATAAGTTTATAATGAATTATTATATTACCGCTTCTTTAACCTTATACATGGTACATTTAATTTAACCGTTAACGCTGAAAAATACTAGAGAGATGGAAAATAACGACAAGCAGATTGAATTAAAGTTTCAGAGGTTTTTTACTGTGAATTTTCCGAAAGTAAAGAACTTTGCTCAAATGCTGCTTAAAGATGTTTTCTGTAAGCTCTGGTTGCAGCCTGAGTTGTGGCTGGATAATGATAAAGAACTAGATAATTACATTTTCATAATGACTAGAAATATAGTTCTGAACATCTTTAAACATCAACAGGTAGAGCAAGAATATCAGACGGAGGTTATAGAAAAAACTTTTCTTTATGAATTGACAGAAAAGGAAGAGATATTGAATAGTGTGTATTATAAGGAGATGCTCTTAATTATTCAGTTGACACTGGAGAAGATGCCGAAGCGTCGTCGGTTGATATTCGAACTAAGTCGTTTCAGGGGATTAAGTCATAAAGAAATAGCTGATAAACTCGATGTTTCTATCCGAACAATAGAGCATCAGGTTTATTTGGCATTGATCGAATTAAAGAAGGTACTCCTCTTTTTTATTTTTTTCTCTGATATTTTTAAGTAGTATGTATGTAGTAGTTGTATTTAGTGTATAAAGCCCAAAAAGAAAGAAAAAGATTCATGAAAGATTATATTCAACAACTCATAGAATTGTTCGGCCATAATAACTATTCAGCCGATACGCATAAGAAAGTGCAACAGTGGTTGGCTGATGAGGAGCATGTTGATGAAAAGAGTGAGGCTCTTCGTGAGCTTTGGAAACAAGCAGGAGAACAGAAAGTGCCTGATGGCATGCAACAATCAATACAACGAATGCGGCAGAATCTGGGAATGCAGTCTATCACTTCACGTAGAAATTACCAGTTGCTTATATGGAGAGCTGCAGCTATTTTATTGTTAGCAGTCTCATCTGTTTCTATTTATTTGATGTTGGAAAAGGAACGGCCGGAAAAAGATTTAGTTGAATGCTATATACCGACAGCGGAAATTCGTGAACTTACATTACCGGATGGTACATATGTCATGTTGAATTCGAAGAGTATACTACTATATCCGGAAAAATTTACAGGAGAGACTAGAAGTGTATATTTGATTGGTGAGGCCAACTTTAAAGTGAAACCGGATAAGAAGCATCCTTTCATTGTAAAGGCCAATGATTATCAAGTTACTGCTTTAGGTACTGAATTTAATGTAAATGCTTATCCGGAAAATAGCGAACTGATGGCTACTTTGCTGGAAGGTAGTGTGAAAGTTGAATTCAATAACTTGCTGTCCAATATTATTTTAAAGCCTAATGAACAGTTGGTGTATGACAAACATACGAAAGCGCACAATCTGCGGATGCCTGAGATAGATGATGTGACGGCATGGCAACGTGGGGAACTGGTTTTTAGTAATATGCATCTGGAGGATATTTTTACAAGTCTTGAACGCAAATTTCCTTATGCTTTTGTATATAGCCTTCATAGCTTGAAAAAGAATACATATAGTTTCCGCTTCTCCAAACAGGCGAATTTGGAAGAAGTTATGAAGATTATATCGCAAGTTGTTGGAAATGTAAACTATGTTATCAAGGGAAATAAGTGTTATGTAACTAGTAAAGAATAAATATATTGTAGAACCTTTTAAATTTAATACGTAATGCAAAAAAATACCCGGAAGGAATGGCCGTTCCTCCCGGATATGAAATCAATCTCTTTTAATATTAGCGTAATATTGACGCTATTCTGAATGATCCTAGAATAATAACCAATTAACTAATACTAAAGATGCTACAAATCTACGAAAAAATAGCTCATAAGCGGGTCTTTCTCACTTTTTTAAGTCTTATTCTTATACAGACTTTCGCTTTGGCTCAAAATGATAGTAAAATAACTATCCAACAAAAGAATATTACTGTCATTGATGCCTTAAAGACTGTGGAAAAACAGTCTAAAATGTCTATAAATTATAGTGATTCCGAATTGACAGGAAAAGTAATAGCCCAGTTAAATTTGCAGAACGCATCCCTCGAAACCGCACTTGATACCATCTTAAAAGGGACGGGCTTTTCATTCCAAATACAAGGTAACTACATTATAATAGCTGAAAAGAAGCCTGTAGTTGCACAAATCCTTAAAAATATCAAAGGAAAGGTTACTGATGAGAGCGGTGAACCGTTGATTGGAGTAAATATATCTGTGGATGGTAGTTCTACAGGTACGATTACCGATTTCGATGGTAACTTTACGATCAAGGCAGCAGAGAAATCTATTCTCAAAGTATCTTATATCGGATATGCTGCACAGATAATTCCTGTTTCCAAGAAAGATTTCTATCCGGTTGTAATGAAGCAGGATACAGAAGTGCTCGATGAAGTTGTTGTAACGGCATTGGGTATCAAACGTGCAGAAAAGGCGTTGTCTTACAATGTACAACAAGTCAAGGGAGATGCACTGACTACGGTAAAAGATGCTAACTTCGTAAACTCGCTGAACGGTAAGATAGCCGGAGTGAGTATTAACAAAAGTGCTAGTGGAGTTGGTGGTGCGACACGTGTTGTAATGCGTGGTGCAAAATCTATCGAAGGTGATAACAATGCTTTGTATGTGGTGGACGGTATTCCTTTGTTCAATACCAATATGGGAAATACCGACAGTGGTATTATGGGTGAAGGTAAGGCCGGAACAGAAGGAATCGCCGACTTCAATCCCGAAGATATTGAAAGTCTTTCTGTTTTGAGTGGTCCTTCGGCTGCTGCGTTGTATGGTAGTAGTGCCGCTAACGGTGTAATTTTGATTACCACTAAAAAAGGAAAAGAAGGAAAACTTTCAGTGCAGTTCTCTTCTTCTTCAGAGTTCAGCAAAGCTTATATGACTCCTGAGTTTCAAAATACGTATGGTAACAAAAAAGATATGTATGAAAGCTGGGGTGAGAAACTGTTGACTCCTACAAGTTATGATCCTAAGAAGGATTTCTTTAATACCGGAACAAACTTTATTAATTCGGTTACGTTGACCACCGGTACGAAATCGAATCAGACTTTTGCTTCTGTTTCTTCTACCAATTCCAAAGGTATTGTGCCTAATAATGAATATGAACGTTTGAATTTCACAATCCGTAATACGGCAACTTTCCTTAATGATAAATTACAACTCGATTTAGGTGCGTCGTATGTGAAACAGAAAGACAAGAATATGGTATCGCAAGGACAATATTGGAATCCGGTGATGGCCGCCTATTTGTTCCCTCGTGGTGAAGACTTTGATGGAATTAAGTCATTCGAACATTTCGATGAAAGTCGCCAACTTCCGGTTCAGTATTGGCCGGTGGCAGATCCGGTATATGCTTCACAGAACCCTTACTGGACTGCTTATCGCAATGTAGCTACGAATGAAAAGAGTCGTTATATGTTTAACGTAGGGTTGACTTATAATATTACCGATTGGTTGAATGCGACAGCCCGTTTCAGAATGGATGACACACATGTATTGTTTGAACGCAAGATTTACGCTTCATCCGACGATAAATTTGCGGAAGGAAAGAAAGGACTGTATGGATACAATAACTATGAAGACCGTCAGGAATATGCCGACTTTATGTTGAACGTAAATAAACATATAGCTGATTTCAGTATTTCTGCCAATGCGGGTTGGAACTATTCTAACTATTGGGCATTGGAGAGAGGATACAAAGGGACATTATTGGGAGTGCCCAATAAATTTGCGGCTTCTAATATCGATCCGGCTAATGGTCGTATCTCAGAAAAGGGTGGTGATAGTCGTGTACGTAATCATGCTGTTTTTGCCAATTTGGAACTTGGTTGGAAGAGTATGCTTTATTTGACACTGACCGGACGTAATGACTGGAATTCACGTTTGGTGAATACCGATGAAGAATCTTTCTTCTATCCCTCAATCGGTCTATCCGGGATTATTTCCGAGATGGTCAAATTGCCCGAATTTATCTCTTACCTGAAAGTTCGCGGTTCGTATACGGAAGTCGGTGCGCCTGTATCCCGTTCGGGACTGACTCCGGGTACGGTAACTACCCCTATTGTGGGTGGTGCATTAGATCCTACCGGTATCTATCCGTTTACTGATTTCAAGGCAGAGCGTACAAAGTCATACGAATTTGGATTAAGTCTGAAGTTGTGGAATAAATTAAGTGCGGAGGTAACCTACTATCATTCTAATACATACAATCAGACTTTCTTGGGTGATCTTCCGGAATTTACCGGATACAAGCAGATTTATTTGCAGGCCGGTAATGTGGAAAATCGTGGTTGGGAGGCTTCATTAAGCTATTCCGATCAGTTTAAGTTCGGATTAGGAATCTCTTCAACATTGACATTCTCTCGTAATATAAACGAGATTAAGGAGATGGTTGAAAACTATCATACGGATTTGATGGATGAACCGATTAATATTCCGGAGGTTTTGAAGGATGGTGGTCGTGTCATCTTGAAAGAAGGCGGAAGTATCCACGATATTTATGCCAACACCTTCTTGAAGAAAGACCACTTGGGATATGTTGAGGTAAAGAGCGACGGAACCTTTGGAATGGAAAAGGGGGAACCCGTTTATTTGGGAAAAACTTCTCCTGATTTCAATATGGGATGGAGTAATATGTTGACATACAAAGGCTTTGGGCTCGGATTCCAGATCAACGGACGTTTTGGAGGCGTGGTGACCTCTTCTACAGAGGCATTGCTTGATCGTTTCGGTGTATCCAAACGTTCGGCTGAGGCTCGTGAAGCGGGAGGCGTATTGTTGAAGGGACAAGGTCTGGTAGATGCGAAGTCTTATTATCAGATGACAGGTACGGGAAATTATGAAACTTCCGGTTACTATGTATACAGTGCCACTAATATTCGTTTGCAAGAACTTACCTTTAGCTATACTATGCCTAATAAGTGGTTTGGTAACGTGTTGAAAGATGTTACGGTTTCGTTTATAGCCAACAATCCTTGGATGTTGTATTGCGAAGCTCCGTTCGATCCGGAACTGACTCCTTCCACTAGTACTTACGGACAAGGTAATGATTATTTTATGCAACCGAGTGTTCGTAGCTTTGGCTTCGGTATTAAATTTAAATTATAATACACCTTCTTTATTATGAGAAAAATGAATCATTTTAAACTATTAGCGGTGATATGCGCAATGGCGCTATTTGCCTCATGCAATTTTGAAGAAATCAATACCAACCAATTTGAAATGAGCGACGGAGAAGGTGCGATGGATGGTTTTGAAGTCGGAGGGCTGATTACAGCTATGCAACGGACAGTGATTCCCGTAGGCACACAGGCTGATGATACAGATGTTATCAATGAATATCAAATAGCTTATCATCTATCGGCCGATAATTGGAGTGGATTTTTTGGCGAGAACAACAGTAACGGTTGGAACGCAGGTAGTAACAATACTACTTATTATTTGTTGGACAATTGGATAAAAGCGACCTATACGCAGTCTTATACCAATGCTCTTGATCCTTGGAAGAAATTGAAAATAGCGTCCGAGAAAAATGGTACGCCCGAAGTCTTTGCTTTGGCTCAAATTCTGAAGATTTCCGCTTGGCACAAGACACTTGAAAGTTTCGGCCCGATGCCTTATTCTCATGCGGCGGACGCTACAATGAACATTCCGTTCGATTCGGAGAAAGAGGTGTATACGGCGATGTTTGAAGAATTGACTGCAGCCATTGAAGAATTAACAGAAAAGGCGGAAAATGGGGTGAATGTAATGGGCGCTTATGATGCGGTATATGCCGGAGATGCTACCAAATGGGTGAAATATGGCAATTCGCTGATGCTTCGTTTGGCTATGCGTGTCCGCTTCGCTGATGCGGAACTGGCGAAAAAGTATGCTACTCAAGCAGTAAATCATTCTATCGGCGTGATGACGGCTAAGGATGATGCGGCTCAAATGAGTCAAGGGGCAGGTATGACTTTTCGCAACAACATTGAATGGCTGGCAGGCAACTATAATGAAGCTCGTATGGGTTCTTCCATCTTTTCTTATCTGATGGGATATGAAGACCCGCGTTTAAGCGTTTATTTTTTGCCGATGGATGGTAATGCCTCTTATGGTGTTGAGGCTTTCGATGGAAAAACATATCAAGCGGTGCCGGCAGGGCATGCCAATGCGCAGAATGATATCTATAAATCTTGCTCAAAGCCCAATATTCAAAGTGGAACTCCTACATATTGGCTGCGTGCATCGGAAGTTTATTTTTTGCGTGCGGAAGCAGCTTTAGTGTGGGAAGGTTTCGGCAGTGCGGATTCATGGTATAAACAGGGCATTGATATGTCTTTTCAGGAGAATGGTGTGACTGATCCTGTAGACGATTATATGAATTCCAATTTGTCACCTCGGGCATATGTTCTTTCCCATAATCAGTATGGGCAAACACTTTCTGCTCCGTGTGAGACTACTGTCAAGTTTGAAGGGACAACTGAGCAGAAGTTGGAAAAAATTATGATTCAGAAGTGGATTGCTTTGTTTCCTAACGGACAGGAAGCGTGGACGGAATGGAGAAGAACCGGTTATCCGAAGTTGAATGTCATTAAGACTTTGAAAGGAGCAGTGCAAGGCGCAACTCTTGAGGGCGGTATTCGCCGTATGATTTATCCCACCAGTTTTTCTCAGACTAACGAGGGAAAGGCTATTTATGAAGCAGCCTTGAAGTTGTTCAATAACGGTGCAGGTGGCGAAGATAAGTCTTCTACCCGTTTGTGGTGGGATTGTAAGAGATAACCTACATGTATCATTTTAATACAGATGAAGAATATGAAATCATTAAGAAAATTGTTATATATTATTCCATTGACAGGCATGATGGTAACTTCTTGCATGGATGTGGAGAATATTGAGATAGACCATATAGGCGGGTATGCCACAATGAACAATGCGGAGAGTGAGGCATATTATGCCAATCTGCGCGCCTATAAGGCGACTGCTTGGAATTACAATCGTCCCGTAGCTTTCGGATGGTATTCCAATTGGGCGCCTGCTGGAGCTTATCGAAGAGGATATCTCTCTGCTATGCCCGATAGTATGGATTTTGTTTCTATGTGGAGTGGCGCTCCAGGACGTTATGAAATCACTCCGGAGCAGAAGGCAGATAAAGAGTTTGTGCAAAAGGTGAAAGGAACGAAACTGTTGCAGGTAAGTCTGCTTTCTTATCTTGGTAAGGGCGCGACACCAAATTCGGTATACCTCGAAGTGGAAAAACAAGCGGAGGAAGAAGGCTGGTCGGCGGCTCAATTGGAAACAGCGAAGAAACAAGCCCGTTGGAAATATTGGGGATTTGAAGGTCAGTTTGAAAGTGAAAACCATTATGCATGTCTGGCGAAGTTTGCCAAAGCTCTGTGCGATTCTTTGTATGCAAACGAATGGGACGGTTATGATGTAGACTGGGAAATCGGTAGTGGTGTGTTTGATATGGATGGCACATTGAGTCAGAATAAGCATTTGATTCATTTGGTTAAAGAGATGAACAATTACATTGGTCCGAAAAGCGATCCGGAAGGTAAAGGACATAAAATGATCTGTATTGATGGAAATATTTATGGGCTTACCCGTGAATTGGATGAGTATGTCGATTATTGGATTATACAAAGTTATGGTAGTTCCAATCCCGGTTTTGATGGTTATGGCGTTGATCCTAAAAAAATAATCTGCACAGAGAACTTTGAAAAGTATGCCACTAATGGAGGTCAATTGCTGAAGCAGGCTGCTGCTATGCCGCAAGAAGGTTATAAAGGTGGAGTAGGAGCTTATCGCTTCGATAATGATTATGACAATACGCCAAATTATAAATGGATGCGTCAGGCTATTCAAATCAATCAGCGGGTTTTCAATGAATGGAAAGCGAAACAAAACGAAGCGGAAAATAAACCGCAGAAATAAGTGGACTTATAAAATTCTAAAACAGTAAAAAGATGATGAATAAACATATATTCTATTATTTGATGGTAGGTAGTATGGCGTTATTGTTGGGCGCTTGCAACGACAGCATGAATGACCTGCTGGAGCCTAAGGTTTATTTCGAAAGCAAGGAATATAATTTCTCGGTGGAAGATGAAATGGATGTAATGACATTTGATCTGGTTTCAAGACTCTCGTCAGCAACTTCCTCTCAGGTAGACGTATCATATAGTGTAGCCGAACCAAGTGTAGTAGACGAATACAATGCAAAGTATGGCACAAATTATGAGATGCTTGATGTTTCGCAGGTAAAGCTAAGCAGTACGACATCTTCTATTTCGAGTGGAAAATTGTATGCGGATAATATAGAAGTCGAACTTTCCGGGTTAGAAGCCTTGAAAGCCGGGAACTCATATGTTTTGCCTATGCGGGTGCATTCGTCTTCGGTGTCGACTCTTTCCGGAACAAACATTGCATATTTCTTTTTCTCCAAACCGTTGAAAATTACCAAAGCTGGTAATTTCAGTAACCACTATATTTCTGTGAAGTTCCCTGTCGGTACTTTCTTCTCGTCATTCACTTACGAAGCATTGATTAATGTGGATTATTTCCTCGATAATAATACGATTATGGGAACCGAAGGTGTGATGATTCTCCGTATCGGTGATGCAGGAGGAGGAATTACTCCTAAAGATTATTTGGAAGTGGCCGGAGGACAGAACTACCGTGTAACGAAACCGTTGTTAACAAATCGTTGGTATCATGTAGCGTTGACTTATGATCAACCGACAGGAAAAACAGGTATTTATGTAAATGGTGAGAAATGGGCTGGTTCAGATTGGGGTATTGACGGTTTTGATCCGAATTCGGACATGGGTTTTTATATTGGTAGAATCTATGGTTTTAAATGGGGTGAACGTCCATTCCATGGTAAAATGAGTGAAGTCCGTGTTTGGAGTGTAGCCCGTACGGAAAATCAACTTAAGCAGAATATGCTGGGTGTTGACCCTGCTTCAGAAGGCTTGGCACTTTATTATAAACTAGACGGATCAGAGACTCAGGAAGGTGGAGTTATCAAAGATGCCACAGGGCGTATAAACGGTACTACAAATGGAATTACTATTAAGACGTTGGATGCTCCGATAGCTATCAATTAATGGAACACACAAATTTGTGAGAGTTTTTGCTCTTTGCATTTTTGAATATGAGTGAAAGCCTGCTTACTGAAAAGATAATATTCTTTTGGTAAGCAGGTTTCTTTTATTTATGTTTGTTTTATGAAGAAGTTACTATTTATCCTGTTTATATCTTTTCCATCTAAATGTTTTTGAAGCGTGGTGAAGAACGGGAAGTGAAGTTTATTTTGTCCGAAGAGGATTTCTCGCTTGTCGATCGGAATTTAAAGAGGATTGTGGAGCCGGGAACTTTTCAGATAATGATTGGTGCTGCTTCCGATGACATAAGATTACAGACGAAAGTAGCTATAAAATAGGAGATGCCATCTTTGACTGTTTGATATGTTTTCTAAATACATTCAGTGTGTCGGAAATTCCGACACACTGAATGTATTTGTAGCTTGCACCTATTTTTATTGTCAAACAGTTAGTATAACATTCAAATAAATGAATATCAATGCTCTCTTGATAATAACCTCTGATAATAGGCTGATAATGAAATATAGTCTCGATGCTATCATTTCATTCCACTTGGTTCGCGCTTTATAATTCGATTTTTAGATTTGAATGATCATAGACTATGGGAATACTTTCCCCATTAACAGACACAGATACCGGGCATTGTAAACTTCTGATATAGGCTTTGACTTTGGTGGAGCCATCAATCCATAGCTGCATGCGTCTATTTTCTTCTTTCTGAATAATAAATAGTTTTGCCAGCGAGGAGAAATAAGAGGTAGTTCCTCTTTTTAATGAACTGCCATAACCAATAAAATACTCTTTAGCATCTGCCGGAGCGCTCTTTTCCGGATATGTAACTATAAACATATAAGCATCTGTAGACCAGCCATCGGCTTCAATCCATGAATTGCTATGCATTAATCGTCCGTCTGCTAACTGATTAATATAAATATCTGTAATCTTACCCTTATTGCGGATGCGTAAACCAATCCAGTTTTTACCTTCACGTTTCTCAATCTCAGGAAGCTCTTTTTCATCGGGAGTCTCTTTTAAAATAATAGCAGTCACACCTTTCACTCTATTGACTTCGTCAGGCAAGTGAAAAGAATAATAACTATCTTTACTTTTCAAATCTTCAGTCGGTACTTCTATTACTTCCCAATACAAATTGTCCGGATAATCATGCACAAAATTAGATCGTGCCAACGTGCGAGGATATAATGGACGGACTATTACTGAAGAATTTCCATTTGTAATGTTTAG
>OHIN01001773.1_pt1 | contig 10323 bp, 9 predicted proteins | sample 1568261 | NCBI WGS metagenome assembly OHIN01 (sample SAMEA3879578, study PRJEB24766) | human gut metagenome | biome: human-associated habitat; feature: feces | place: USA | collected 1985/1987
ACGTATTCTTACTACTATCTTTAAAGATGATGAAGGACGATACCACGAGCTGACAGTATCAACTCCCAGCATTGAAAAAGACGATTTGAGAGATGCCATCCAGGTGTGGATTATATTTTTATATGTAGCTTTATTATTCTGCATTATTATCATTTCCGTATGGGTATTTTACCGGAATATGCGACCGCTCTATGTACTTCTACACTGGCTGGACGGTTATCAAACAGGAAAAAGAAATAAACCTTTGAGTAACGATACTCAAATCACGGAATTCCGGAAATTAAATGAGGCTGCCATTCGTTATGTGGAACGTACGGAGCAGATGTTCGAACAACAAAAACAGTTTATCGGAAATGCTTCACACGAGATACAAACTCCACTTGCTATCTGCCGTAATCGATTGGAAATGTTGATGGAAGATGATTCGCTATCAGAAAAACAACTGGAAGAACTGATGAAAACGCATCAGACTTTAGAATACATTACTAAATTAAACAAATCCCTATTATTGCTTTCCAAGATTGATAATGGTCAGTTTACGGATACCAAAGAATTGGAACTCAATGTACTTCTCAAACAATATCTGCAAGATTACGAAGAAGTTTATGATTATCGCAACATAGAAGTCACGATAGATGAACAAGGCGTTTTCAAGGTGACAATGAACGAATCCCTGGCTGTTGCTTTGCTCACTAACCTCCTGAAAAATGCATTTGTACATAATATTGATGGAGGACATATCCGAATCACCGTTACTAAGAACGGTATTACTTTCCGAAATTCGGGAGTGGAACATCCGCTGAACAAGGAACATATCTTCGAACGTTTCTATCAGGGTAGCAAAAAAGAAGGATCTACAGGGCTGGGATTAGCTATAGCCGATTCCATCTGTCGTTTGCAACATCTGAATATAAAATATTACTTCGAGCAGAATGAACATTGCTTCGAGATTTCCCAATCATAAGATTCATCTGAAAAACACAGAGGACACGGATTTTAAGTGAACGACCTGTCGGTTATCATAAAACCAATTTGTCAGGTATATCCATCCACCTGTTTCTCCGTGTCCTCTGCGTCTTTTATAGTGAGCAGGTTATCGGGATCGTATTTCTCTCCTCATAAACATGATATAAGAAATAGCGAAGCAAATAACCGTTGCCGCAATCAATCCGGTCAACTGTGGCCATACAACTAAAAGACTTTGTCCCAATGGGAGCGGACTAGGGATAGCTCCCTGTACCTGTTCCATAGTCAATGGCCCCAAACTTCTGACAGAAGGCATCAATAGTGTGGTGGTAGCTTCATTAAACAGTTCACTCGGTGCCAAACGCATCAACCCTAGAATAAACTTCTGATAACTGATAATCTGATAAGGTGATGCCATCTGTGACGGACTCAACCCTTTTGCCACCAAATTAACAATCATGGTATAGAATACACTAAAAAACAGCCAAACAGCCACAGATGCTAAGGCAGAAGTCGCTGCCTGACGGAAACGGAGTGAGAACAGAATAGCCAGATTCAACCAGAATGCTACATAAAAGATACTGGTAATGATGAAGAAAACAATTCTCCAAAACTCTTCTGCCGTAGGAGGAATACCAATAGCAATCAGCCCACATCCCATCACCAGAAAGCCCAATACAAACAACATCAAAGCAGCCACAAACTTCGCATTGATAATGCAATCGCGATGAATAGGCTGGGACAGCATACGGCTCAATGTTCCTTTATTTTGTTCGGAATTGACTGCATCAAATCCCAAAGCGATTCCCAATAGGGGACCTAAGAAGTTAATAAACAGCACAAAAGAGGGGAGAGTCCCATCTGAAACCGTAAACAACTTCAAGAAAAGAAACGAACCGTCCGGATCATTAGGTTTGATGGCTTCACTAATATTGGTGAGTGCTGTATATAGCGACCCCATACAGGTAAGTGCTATAATACCTATTAGTATAATAAAACGCCAACTTTTGACATGATCGGAAATTTCCTTGTTGACGATAACCCAAAAAGGATGATTGACTTTATTCATGTCTTTCTCCTCCTTCCTCAAAATAATGGTTATAAATATCAGACAATTCCTGCTTCTTATCTTTCAATTCTGCCATATCGATCAAAGCAAGTAATTGGCCATTACTGAACAAACCTACCCGGTCGCACACTTTCTGTACCTGATCCAGATGATGGGAAGAGAAAAGCACTGTCAGTCCTTCTTCTTTACTCAACCAGCGAATCAGTTCGATAAATTCCTGAACACCTGCAGGGTCAATCCCTGAAGTCGGCTCATCGAGAATAATAATCTCCGGATTTTTAATAAGTACATCAGCCAATCCCAACCGCTGTCTCATACCACGAGAGTATTTCCCTGTCTTTTTGGCTAACTGATCTTCAAGGCCTACCCGCTTCATCAGTTCCATAGCCTTGGTTTTTGCCTCTTTATCAGAAATACCATTTAATCGCGCTGTATAGATCAAATTCTCCGGTCCTGTCATATCATCATAGAATCCTACATCTTCTGGCAAATACCCAATTTTCCTTTTTACTTCAATGGGGTGTGTAGTAGAATTGATTCCACAAATTTCAACTGTTCCCGAAGTAGGCTCTGTCAATCCCAACATCATTAAGATAGTAGTTGATTTTCCAGCACCATTCGGTCCCAGTAATCCGAAGATTTCTCCTTTCCGGATATTCAGGCGAATATGATCTACAGCAGTGAAATTACCGTATTGTTTGGTCAGATCGGTAAGTACGATCACTTGTTCGCCCATAATTTACCTCCTTCCATATTTACGGAACAGATAGTAAACTACACCGATAGCAGCCGCAATAATCAAAACGCCTACCCACCCCCATATCATCGGAGTTTTTACTGCAACTCTGAACTGCGCATCGGCATTTACTTCAGGAGTTTTTGCCATGATGGTAGTCACATAGTCGCCTGGCAATGCTTTTTTAGAAGCTTTCAAAGTAGCCATAACCGTTGATGTCTCTCCGGCTTTTAGTGCATCGATTTTTGAAGGTTCGAAAGTTACTTCCCAGTCAGCTGGTTTATTAGCAGACAGCTGAATATCTTTCAGTAATGAAGAACCTGTATTTCTGACTTCCAGTTCTATTTTCTTTATATCACCTGCTGTGACATCTGTGCTCAATAACCCACGGGGAGTAGTCAGTTCCATTTGATAAGAGCCGGTAACAACCACTTCCAGTTCCAATTCAGCGGAAGTGGTACCTGTAGCAGCGCGTACCGGAATTTTGTAACTGCCGGCTTCTACATTGGCAGGAGGAGTAATATCTATACTTACATTTTGGGTACTGTTGGCTTCCACTTGTGCAGAAGTGGCTTGCTTGCCCGCTACCCGGAAAGTGACATTCCATCCTCTCGGAACGTCTGCCATCAATGCATATAGCTGCTGGTCTGCTGTCTGATTTTTCAACGTCGTGTTAAAATTGAAGGTTGATTTCGAATTGCCTTGCATATTGGGTTGCTTTGTCACAAATTCAGTTTGATAAGTTCCCTGTTCGGAGACAGTCACAGTCAACGGCAATTCCGCCACGCCAGGGGCAGTCAGCGTAAAATGGTACGTTCCTTTATTTACTTTAAACGGGACATCCACCTTGAAAGAGAAATTCTTCTTTTCACCCGGCAGAACGGATATCTGATCGACTGTCCAACCTCCGGCTTTCATCTCATACTTCCAACCTCGCGGCATTCCTAAGACGGAAATAGAGGCATTCTTCACTTCGTCACAATTATTAATGACGTCAACACTGTAATTGATAGACTCTCCCGGCGGAACCGCAATCTTAGTGTAGGGAGTATACAACATCACACATTCATCAGCGCCATATGCGCGTGTACTCATCGGAAATAATACAAGTACGAGTACAAGTAATAGATTAAGATGATTCGTTCGCATTACTATAAAAAATTTTAGTACAAAATTGTTTATCAATAGCTGGCGACAAATATAGAAGTCTTCTTTATTACTGTCTATTAAAAGTATTAAAAAAAAATTACACCCCTGCTCCCCACTTCCCCATATGTTTTGACCGAAGCGTAAGGAAGTTTTACATTCAAGCCAATAATTATAGAATATGAAACAACGAAATAAAATATTTTTATGTAAGTTTGCAAGTACAAATGACCATATTTTTTAAATAGACAATATTATGACAATTGATCAGTTTAAATTTGCCGGAAAGAAGGCAATTGTTCGCGTGGACTTTAATGTACCTCTCGACGAAAATGGTAAAATTACAGATGATACCCGTATTCGTGGTGCGCTGCCTACATTGAAAAAGATTTTGGCAGACGGTGGTAGCTTAATCATTATGTCTCACATGGGCAAACCAAAAGGAAAGGTAAACGCCAAGTATTCTTTGAGTCAGATTGTAGATGCAGTATCAGCTCATCTAGGTGTTCCTGTACAATTCGCTCCGGACTGCGCAAAAGCTGGTGAAGCTGCAGCAGCATTGAAACCGGGTGAAGTTCTTTTGTTGGAAAACTTACGTTTCTATCCGGAAGAAGAAGGTAAGCCTGTAGGTATCGAAAAAGAAGATCCTGCTTACGAAGATGCTAAGAAAGCAATGAAGGCTTCTCAGAAAGAATTTGCCAAGACTTTGGCTTCTTACGCTGACTGCTACGTAAACGATGCATTCGGTACAGCACACCGTAAACATGCTTCTACAGCTGTTATCGCTGATTATTTCGATGCAGACCACAAGATGCTGGGCTACCTGATGGAAAAAGAAGTACAGGCTGTTGACAATGTATTAAGCAATATCAAACGTCCGTTTACAGCTATCATGGGTGGTTCAAAAGTATCTACTAAGATCGGTATCATCGAAAACTTGATGGATAAGGTAGATAACCTGATCTTGTGTGGCGGTATGACTTATACATTTGCTAAGGCTCAAGGCGGAAAGATTGGTATGTCTATCTGCGAAGACGATAAATTGGATTTGGCATTAGACATCATCGCTAAAGCAAAAGCAAAAGGTGTAAACTTGGTTTTGGGTACAGACTGTGTTGCTGCTGATGCATTCTCTAACGATGCCAATACACAAATCTGTCCGGCAAATGATGTTCCTGAAGGTTGGGAAGGTTTGGATGCTGGTCCTGAAACTCGTAAAGCATTTGCAGATGCTATCAAGGGTGCTAAGACAATCCTTTGGAATGGTCCTGCAGGTGTATTTGAATTCGATAACTTCACTGCTGGTTCTCGTGCTATTGCTGAAGCTATTGCTGAAGCAACTGCTAACGGAGCTTTCTCTTTGATTGGTGGTGGTGATTCTGTTGCTTGTATCAACAAGTTCGGTATGGCAGACAAAGTTTCTTACATCTCTACAGGTGGTGGTGCTTTGTTGGAAGCTATCGAAGGTAAGATTTTACCGGGTATCGCAGCTATCAAAGGTGAGTAATTTTTCAAATACACATACATAAAGGAGGAAAATGGGGAAATCTGTTTTCCTCCCTTTTGTTATTATCAAATTAGTATTCATTTATACCGAAAGACACATGATGAAACACTTAATTTCAGCCTTATTCCTTTCCTGTAATTTAGCTTGTTTGGCCGCGCAAGAAATTACGATTATCCCTAAACCAGTTGAAATGCATCAAGGAAAAGGTTCTTTCCAATTAAACCCACAAACAATCATAACATATCAAATAGCTCTTCGCCCCCAAGCAGAATATTTGCAAGAAGTTATATCACGAATGAGGATAGAGAGATTTTTAATAAAAAAGGTATCAGACTTATAATTCTTTATTGTGACAGGGGAAACCAAAGTATTTATGCAACAAGAGACCTTGCAAAACTTGGTTATCCCGTTGTCAGTCTGAATGGAGGGTTTGAAAAATACAGGAAAATAAAATATTGAAATGTAAGTTTTTTATGGAATTCAGACCCTATTACAACTATTTCCCAGTGAAATATATAGTGCTACCCGACAAAAAAATGTACAATGGGAAGCACCAGCCATAACGATTTCTGATGCTCCTTCGCATCCTTGGCGTGGTATGATGCTTGATGTAGCCCGGTATTTCTATGATAAAGATTTTGTCAAGAAATACATCGACATGATGGCTATGTATAAAATGAACAAGCTGCAATTCCATTTAATAGATGATTCTGGTTGGCGTTTGGAAATCAAAAAATATCCAAAGTTGACAGAAATAGGTGCTTGGGCAGGTAAAGATCAGAATCGGTTGGGTGGATATTATACACAAGAAGATATCAAAGAAATAATTGCTTATGCAAAAGTACGGAATGTAGAGATCATTCCTGAAATAGAATTTCCGGCCCACATGCTTTCTGCGGTTGCAGCCTATCCCTGGTTGAGTTGTAAAGGTGAGCCCCGTGAAGTTCCAAGCCAACATTTCATCAGTCGCGATCTGCTTTGCGTCGGGAAAGAATCTTCTTATCAGTTCTTGCAAGATGTATTGGATGAGACTGTAAACCTGTTTCCTTCTCATTATATTAATATAGGTGGAGATGAAGCAGTTTATGATAATTGGGAAACATGCCCAAAATGTCAGCAGGTAATGAAGGATAATGGATTGACTAAAGCTTCAGACCTTCAAGGATATTTGACAAATCAAGTCTTACACATGATGAAGGAAAAAGATCGGACTGTCATTGGATGGGAAGAGATTATTCAGCGTGGTAAACTTGATGATCAAGTAGTAGCATTGTTCTGGCATAATGAAAAAGATACCATTCAAGCCGTAGAACACAATCATTTGGCAATTCTTACGCCGGCAACACATGCCTACTTGGACTTTCCGGAAAGTAAAACTCCTGGAGAAGTCAAGGCTGCCACTTGGATGCCTCCGATTTCCGTAGAAAAAAGTTATTCTCTAAATGCAAAAGACTACGCACCGGGTTCACATGTTTTGGGTGTACAAGGCTGTTTCTGGTCTGACCAGTTTATTCATGGAACGATTCTACAAGAGATTACCCCACTCAACGAAAACCGGTCTGAAAATTATGCTGAATACTTAACTTTTCCACGTCTGTTAGCTTTGGCTGAAGTTGGTTGGACAAAACAAAATCTACGGGAATACAATGATTTTGCACAGCGTCTAAAGTACCACTATGCACGTCTGGATCAGAAAGGATGTAATTATCGTGTTCCGGAACCGACTATTGTTTCTATGAAAGAGTCGGATAACGGTGACATAACATTTACTTTGACAGAGAGTGTTGCTGGGGCTCCAATTCGTTACACAACGGACGGAAGTTATCCGACAATCCATTCTCCACTTTATACATCACCTGTAAAAGTTGAAAGTAAAAATGATTTCCGGGCAATGACTGTGGTTTCCAATCGGCATTATTCATTGCCGATCTATTTTGCCAATGATTATTCCCAATATAAAGAGTTTGGGCAGTTTACAGAAGAATGGAGACCAACCGTCGTTTTAGCCGACCAAATTGCTCCTTGGAAAATAGATGCAACCGGAAAAATAGCAGGAAACGGAACCTATGAAGTGACATTCATCCAAACAAGTGGAGATAATAATCTGCAGATCCAAAGCATGAAAGTACTCAAACGAGAAGAACTTTTGGATAATCTGGAACAAGCACAAACTGTAACACGGGAGAAAAAGGTGACATTCCGTTTCCAGATTAATTCATTTGAGGCAGGAACACCTTTCTATCTAGAACCTCAAATGGCTGGACAAGGGGGAAATGATACCAAAGGTCTTGTATTTATCCGTAAAATTACAGAGTAATACTTTGCTTAAACCTCGTTATCAGGAGTTTTTTGAAGAAAATCCTAACATAAGGATATAAGGAGATCACCAAAAACAGAAAAACTGAGTTTCTGAAACATATAGAGACTCAGTTTTTCTGTTTTCAAAGAATTTGAAGTATTTCGTAAAGAGTTACATTCGCACTAGCAGCTCTTTCTTGAAGAGTTAAATTTTAGACTTCTAATGCTCCAATAATTTCTTTTACGGAACGGAAACCATGGCGATCACAATAGTCATTAATTCCATCTATTACTTTAATAGAGACTGTAGGATCTACAAAGTTATAGGTACCGATTTGAATGGCTGTTGCTCCGGCTAACATAAATTCTACCGCATCCTTCCAATTGGAAATACCGCCTAAACCTATGATCGGAATGTTCACAACCTTAGCAGTCTGCCATACCATTCGCAGGGCAACGGGCTTCACACAAGGACCCGAAAGCCCACCAGTTATTGTAGATAAAACGGGTTTTCGTTTCTCTGCATTGATAGCCATACCCATCATCGTATTGATCATAGAAACAGCATCTGCACCTTCTGCTTCCACAGCCCGGGCGATCTCTGTTATATCCGTTACATTCGGAGAAAGTTTTACAATAAGGGTCTTCGGATAAGCTTTGCGGACTGCACGAACGACCTCTGCTGCTCCATGAGCTGTCACACCAAAAGCCATACCTCCCTGCTTGACATTCGGACAAGAAATATTCAGCTCAATCGCTGGAATCCGATCCAGTTCAGCTATTTTTTCGGCACATTCCACGTAAGTTTCAACCGAAGAACCGCTCACATTCACAATCATATTCGTATCAATATCCTTGATTTCGGGATAGATATGATCGGCAAAATATTGAGCACCTTTATTCTGTAGTCCGACAGCATTGAGCATTCCCGACGGGGTTTCTGCCATTCTCGGATACAGATTACCCTCACGAGGTTGTATAGTTGTTCCTTTTACAAAAATACCTCCTAAACGGGAAATATCAATAAAATCAGCATATTCAATGCCATATCCAAACGTTCCCGATGCAGTCATTACCGGATTCTTCAACTGCAAATTTCCAATATTTACACTTAGTTCAGCCATGATAATTTCTCGATATTAAAAACAGGTCCTTCTGTACATACACACACATGGTGTTCATCTTTAGTCTTCTCTACACAACAAAGACAAGCACCAATACCACAAGCCATTGTATTCTCTAAAGAGACTTCACAAGCAATAGATTCCGCAGCTGCATATTTAGCAACTGCCATCATCATAGGCTTAGGTCCACAGGTATAAATCTGGTCAAAATGAACGGATTTCAATATAGAATGATTAGTGACATAGCCTTTTTCCCCCATCGAACCATCTTCGGTTGTGACATATACCTGTCCGTATTGCTCAAACAAGTCCAACTGGAGCAAATCATTCTTAGAACGGGCACCCAACAAGAATGTGGGTTCATATCCCATCTCTTTCAGACGAGCTCCCAAATATAACATCGGGGCTGTACCGACACCACCACCTATTAAAAGTAACTTCTTCGATTCTCCTGGATTAGGCAAAGAAAATCCATTTCCCAATGGCAGTACAATGTTAATTAAATCACCGGTTTTTGCTTCAGCTAATTTACGAGTTCCATCACCCACCAACTGAATCAGCAGCCATAATTCATTCGTCTGTTTATCAACAAAATTAACTGAAATCGGACGTCTAAGAAAAGTTGTAGCAGAATTAGGCACACGCACTTGGACGAACTGACCAGGATTCATATCTGGCAATGGAAGATCTGCAGTAAGCTTTAGCAGACAATAATTATGATGAAGCCGACAATTGTCCGTCACCTTCATATCAAGCATACATTTCTTCATATATAAATGATTACAAAGTTTTCATGCAAAGATACGAAAGAAACCCATATAATTACAGGATTCACCTATGTGAAGAATAATTATTCAGACTCCTGTTTTTCCGGAACAAACGTATCATATGTATTGTCCGAATAAAAAACCATGATTTTACTCACTGTTTTGGAAGGCCTTTCTACTGAAACAGCCCATGCTTTTTCTGAATTTTCTAATTCTTTTCGAGATTCTTGAAAAGGAAGCTCCTGATGACCCTCTGCTACTACTTGTATCTGAGGGGGATTTTTAGCGATATTATCTGCAGGCTCCGCAGCAGGAGTATTATCGCGAAGCATTTCGCCTTTTCCTAACAATAACCAATCCGGATTAATTTGCGGATAACGATGTAAAATCTTCGTCATCACATCCAGACTAGGATTATTCCTTCCTGAAATTATATGTGACATAGCCGCTCGCTGAATTCCTATCGCACTTGCAAACTGTGCTTGCCCCATACGTTCGCATTCCATGATCTTTATAATCCGCTCTTTCATATTTGTAGCTTCAGATTCTATATTATCTGCCATTTTGACCTATTTTTTAATTCAAAACATACTATTTTATATGTGATACAAAGATAAACAATTCTTGTAAACAAACAAATATATATTTATAAATTATACTGAGTTTAAATCAGGCAGCTCTCATCCAGTTTCATCCATTGAAAGGGGGAA
>OHIN01001778.1_pt1 | contig 10297 bp, 10 predicted proteins | sample 1568261 | NCBI WGS metagenome assembly OHIN01 (sample SAMEA3879578, study PRJEB24766) | human gut metagenome | biome: human-associated habitat; feature: feces | place: USA | collected 1985/1987
AATTAAATTATGTAAAAATGAGCAGAATAGGTAGAAATACTTGTCCTGCTCTTTTTAGTATTCGAAAAAAGTAAAATAAAACACTCGAAAAATATAAAATAAAACATTAGAAAAATACAAAACAAAACACTCGAAAAACATAAAATAACCTTGTATAATCTGTGAATTAAATGGTATAATAACCATGAAGGGAGCAGATATTTATGGAATATATAAGCAGAATTGTTGATGATGTGATAGATAGAAAAACAGAGGCATTTAATGCAGTGAGCATCACAGGACCAAAAGGATGTGGAAAGACAAGAACAGCAAGAGAACGATGTAAAACTGTTATTGAATTTCAGGATGAAGACAAGAGAGAGGGGTATCTTGCAGTAGCAGAAACTGCACCTAAGCTCTTTTTAAAGAATCCTAAGCCAATACTGTTTGACGAGTGGCAGGATGCCCCAAAGATATGGGGAACAATAAGAAAAGCGTGCGATGACAATCCGGAGAGTGTAGGAGAGTTTTATCTGACAGGCTCATCAAGTAAGAAGATTAATACACCCCATACAGGTACAGGACGAATAACAGAGGTTACGATGTACCCTATGACTTTGTTTGAGACAGGAGAATCAAACGGAAGCATATCGTTGTTTAAATTATTAGAAGATGAAGCATATGATATTGATGGACTTACCACAGATATAAAGCTTGAGGATTTGTTTTTTGCGGTCTGTAGAGGTGGATGGCCGAGATGCATGGCACTTTCAAAGGACAGTGCAAAGCTTGAAATAGCTAAGGATTATTATAGGCAGATTTATCAGAAGGACATATCAGCGATTGATGGAGTAAACAGAAATCCGGAATGGGCAAGGACACTGCTTTGGTCGTATGCCAGAAATATGGCTACTACAGCAAAACGCAAGAATATATTTTCAGATGTAAAAGCCACACAGAATGTTACAGATGTAACGCTTTCTTCATATATAGATGCTCTGGAGCTATTGTATGTTGTAAAGGATATAGATGCCTGGACACCGCATTTGCGTTCGAAAACAGCTATCAGAGCTGCCAAAAAGCATATATTTGTTGATCCCTCTATAGGATTGGCTGCGCTTGGTGTTAATCCGGACTATTTTATCAACGATTTGGATCTATTTGGGCATGTATTTGAAAATATGGTGCTTAGAGATTTACTTGTATTTGCTGAAAAGCACAATGCCAGAGTGATGCATTATACAGATGATATGGGCGTAGAAGCAGATGCAGTCTATCAGTTGGAGGACGGCCGTTATGCGCTTATTGAAATAAAAACCGGGGTGAACAAGATTCCGGAAGCGGAAAAATCCTTGCTGCGATTCAAGGATATTATCTTAAAATATAATGAGAAAGCATTGGAAAAAGAAAAACATCCACGTGATGTATATAAAGAACCATCGGCACTGATTGTGATTTGCGCAAATGCAACCATGGCATATACCACGGAGTCAGGAGTTCGGGTTGTGCCGGTTGGGTGTTTGAGAGATTAATATAGAGCAGACTGTAAAATTGAGCTGACCACTCAAAATTACAGTCTGTTTTTTATTGTATATCATTGTCACGGTGTGAGGGACTTACGGGGCGAGTGAGGGACAGGGGCACAGCTTACAACGGTTGAATAGCGAAGCTGCTTAGATAATGTAGAATTATGCTTTGAAATACAGAAATGCCACACCATGGACGGTGGGGCAAGGCGTTATGCGCCATGGACGGCGCATAAAAGCCGGTTTCGTCCGGCTACAAGAAACTATAAGCATAATTCGTACAGTATCTTAGCAGCGCAGAGTAAACCATTGTAAGCTGTGCCCCTGTCCATCACCTGCCCCGCAAGTCCCGTACCATAAAAATGAAAAATAAAAATACTTTGACTTGACAACTATTTAAAATATGATATACTTTCACTGTCAAATGATTTGATGATGAAAATATTTGACATGCAAACTAGTGCAAATATACCAGCACACAAAACCGAAAATAAACACAGAAAAAGGAGAACAGAAATATGTTGGAGAAAATCAAGGAAATCGTAGCAGATCAGTTAGGAATCGACGAGGATGATATCAAATTAGAGTCAAACTTCAAGGAGGATCTTGAGGCAGATTCATTAGATCTTTTCGAGCTTGTAATGGCACTCGAGGAGGAGTACGGAGTAGAAATCCCTTCAGAGGATTTAGAGAAAATCGCAACAGTAAACGACATCATTGAGTATCTTAAGAACAAAGGTGTAGAGGCTTAAAAGACATGGAAACAAGAATAACAAAGCTTCTTGGAATAAAATATCCGGTCATTCAGGGTGGCATGGCATGGGTAGCAACCCATGAGCTTGCCAGCGCTGTGTCCAATGCAGGCGGACTTGGCATCATCGGAGCAGGCGGAGCCCCGGCTTCATGGGTAAAGGAGCAGATAGTCGCTGCAAAGAAGGAGACAGATAAGCCGTTCGGAGTCAACCTCATGCTTATGAATCCGGAGGCCGATGAGATAGCAAAAATCATCGCCGAGGAAAAGGTAAAGGTAGTCACCACCGGCGCAGGAAACCCTGCAAAGTACATGGATATGTGGAAAGAAGCAGGCGTCATCGTAATCCCTGTAGTTGCAAGCGTAGCACTCGCAAAGCTCATGGAGAGAGGCGGGGCAAGTGCAGTAATCGCCGAGGGAATGGAGTCAGGCGGACATATCGGAGCACAGACTACCATGACACTTGTGCCACAGGTTGTTGATGCAGTGAGCATCCCTGTTATCGCAGCAGGCGGAATTGCAGACAACAGAGGCTTCAATGCAGCATTTGCACTCGGTGCAGAGGCAGTCCAGATGGGTACACGCTTTGTCACCGCAAAAGAATCGATAGTACATGAAAACTATAAGCAGAAGGTCATTAAGGCCAAGGATATAGATTCCGAGGTTACAGGAATGAGCACAGGCCATCCGATCAGAGTGCTCAGAAACAAGATGACCAGACAATATCTCAAGCTGGAAAAGGAAGGAGCTCCATTTGAAGAACTCGAAAAAATGACACTTGGCGCACTCAGAAAAGCCGTTGTAGACGGAGATACCGTATATGGCAGCGTCATGGCAGGTCAGAGCGCAGGCCTCGTAAAGAAAGAGGAAACCTGCAAAGAAATCATTGAGGATGTAGTGGGACTGAACAAATAGACAGTATTCACTTTTACATGCAAATTTAAGGATACCGGGCCGCCTGCAAAGCGTGGCTTACGGTATCCTGTCAGAAATAAGGAGAAACCGAAAATGGGTAAGAGAGTATTTATGTTTCCCGGACAGGGCTCACAGTATATAGGAATGGGTAAGGAGTTTTACGATACAATGCCAAATGCAAAGGCAGTAATCGACCTTGCCAGTGAACAGACAGGCTTGGATATTCCGGCATTATGCTTTGAGGAAAATGACAAGCTGAATATTACAGAGTACACACAGATATGTATGCTTGCAGTTGAGGCAGCTATATATCAGGCAATCATTGACAAAGGTATCACACCTGATGTCACAGCTGGATTAAGCCTTGGGGAATATGGTGCTCTCATCGCATCAGGAGCCATGACTATGGCAGATGCATTTGCAGTTGTCAGAAAAAGAGGAATCTACATGCAGGAGGCAGTTCCTACAGGTGGAGCCATGACAGCGGTTTTAGGACTTGATCCGCAGGTCATTGAGGATATCTGCAAAAAGACAGCAGATGAGACAAATTCAGTGGTATCGGTAGCCAACTATAACTGCCCTGGACAGATTGTTATCACAGGAGAAAAGGCAGCAGTAGATGCCGCCGCAGCAGCATGCAGCGAGGCAGGCGCCAAGAGATGTGTACCGCTCAAGGTAAGCGGACCTTTCCACTCAGCAATGCTTAAGGGCGCAGGCGAAAAGCTCGCAGATGCACTTGAGAGTGTAGAAATCCACGATATCAAGGTGCCATATATCACAAACGTCACAGCAGACTATGTGAAGTCACCGGCAGACGTCAAGGATTATCTGACACAGCAGGTTTCATCGTCAGTGCGCTGGCAGCAGACCATCGAGCGCCTTATCGCAGACGGTGCAGATGAGTTCGTGGAAATCGGACCGGGACGCTCACTCAGCGGATTTATGAGAAAGATAAATAGAGACGTAAAAGTCGTAAACATAGACAAACTGGAGGATTTTGAAAAGTATGTTAACAGGTAAAAATGCCCTGGTTACAGGCGCAAGCCGCGGAATTGGAAGACAGATAGCTCTTACACTTGCCGCAGCACACGCCTTTGTAATAGTAAATTATAATGGTTCAAAGGAAAAGGCAGATGCCGTTGTTGCAGAGATAAAGGCAGCAGGCGGTGATGCAGTTTCTTATCAGTGCAATGTATCTGATTTTGACGAGTGCCAGAATATGATAACAGCGCTCATCAAGGAGTACAAGCACATAGATATCCTCGTAAACAACGCAGGAATCACAAGAGACGGTCTCATCATGAAGATGAGCGAGGCAGACTATGACGCAGTGCTCGACACAAACCTTAAGGGTGCGTTTAACACAATCCGTCATATGTCACGCTATTTCTTGAAGCAGAAATCAGGAAGAATTATCAATATTTCATCAGTTTCCGGCATACTCGGAAATGCAGGACAGGCCAACTACAGCGCCAGCAAGGCAGGAGTTATAGGACTCACAAAGGCTGTAGCCAGAGAGCTTGCCAGCCGTGGAATCACAGCAAACGCAGTGGCACCGGGCTTTGTGGAGACAGAGATGACGGATGTGCTTGCCGATGCGGCAAAGGAGAATCTTTTATCACAGATTCCGCTTGGCAGACCGGGAAACACAAAGGATATCGCAAACGCAGTATTATTTTTAGCATCAGATGCAGCAGGCTACATCACAGGCCAGGTGCTGTCTGTTGACGGAGGAATGGCAATATGAGTAGAAGAGTAGTTGTAACAGGACTTGGAGCAGTAACACCAATCGGAAATAATGTGGACGATTTCTGGGCATCGGTAAAGGCCGGAAAAATCGGATTTGACCACATCACAAAATTTGACACAACAGATTATAAATGTCACATTGCAGCAGAGCTTAAGGACTTTAACCCACAGGATTTTATGGACAGAAAGGCAGCAAAGAGAATGGAGCCATTCTCACAGTACGCTGTAGCTGCTGCAAAGCAGGCAATTGATGACAGCGGACTTGATATCGAAAAGGAAGATCCATACATGGTTGGATGTGCCATCGGTTCAGGTATCGGAAGTCTTCAGGCTATGGAGCGCGAGACACAAAAGCTTTATGAAAAGGGACCAAACAGAGTCAATCCTCTGCTTGTTCCGCTTATGATCTGTAACATGGCAGCAGGAAATGTTTCTATCCAGTTCGGTCTCAAGGGAAAGAGTATCAATGATGTAACAGCCTGTGCTACAGGAACAAACACAATCGGTGAGGCATACAGAAGCATCCAGTACGGTGAGGCTGACGTGATGGTAGCCGGTGGTACAGAGGGCAGTGTATGTCCTATCGGAATCGCAGGATTTACAGCACTTACAGCGCTTTCTACAGTAGATGATCCGACAAAGTGTTCACTTCCGTTTGACAAGAACAGAAGCGGCTTTGTAATGGGTGAGGGCGCAGGAGTAGTTATCCTTGAAGAGCTTGAGCATGCAAAGGCAAGAGGTGCGAAGATTTATGCAGAGGTAGTCGGATACGGCTGCTCATCCGATGCATACCATATCACATCTCCGCAGGAGGATGGCGCAGGCGCAGCAAGAGCCATGACCAATGCCATGAGCGATGCAGGTGTCACACCGGCAGATGTAAAATACATCAATGCTCACGGAACAGGCACACATCATAATGATCTTTTTGAGACAAGAGCAATCAAGCTTGCGTTCGGTGATGAGGCTGCAAATCTTAAAATCAATTCAACAAAGTCTATGATAGGACATCTGCTCGGAGCAGCGGGAGCTGTTGAGTTTATAACATGTGTGAAGGAAATTCAGGATGGATTTATACATAAGACTGTTGGCTATGAGACTCCTGATGAGGAGATTGATCTCAATTACTGCAAGGACAGCTATGAGGAGCCTGTTGAGTATGCACTGAGCAATTCACTGGGATTTGGTGGACATAATGCAAGTATTCTGCTCAAGGCTTATAAATAAATAGCTTCTGCTTTTTTAGGGGCTTCGCGAATTTAGGCTGTGAGGTCCGGTGGAGCACACAGTATATTCCTCGTGAAAAATATGAAGTCAGTCACGGCATTTTGCACGTACAGGCTGTGATATGGTGTTAGCATTTCATGCTATTGGAGCGGATGGAACGCCGTGACAGTTCATATTTTTCATTCAGAACACACTGTGTGCTTCACGGCTCCACTTTGCGGAGCGCGAAGCGTGTGCACAGTTTATAATAAAAGTTTAGAGTAAGTTGAGAAAGGATATATGCAATATGTCAATTATGAATACGCAGCAGATTATGGATATTCTGCCGCACCGCAGTCCGTTTCTCCTCATTGATACGGTTGAGGAACTGGAGCCGGGCGTAAAGTGTGTGGCTAAGAAGAATGTGACTATGAATGAGCCACATTTTATGGGACATTTTCCGGGAAATCCGGTGATGCCGGGAGTGCTTATTATTGAGGCTTTGGCGCAGACCGGTGCAGTTGCCATTCTTTGTCAGGATGAGTGGAAGGGCAAGACTGCATATTTTGCAGGCATCAATAATGCCAAGTTCAAGCAGAAGGTGGTTCCGGGAGATACGCTGGAGCTGACCACTGAGATTATAAAGGTTAAGGGTCCTATCGGTGTGGGCAAGGCTGTTGCCAGGGTAAACGGTAAGGTTGCCTGTATGGCGGAGCTTACATTTGCAATAGGTTAATTGCATAAGGAGACATGATGAAGTTATTCAAGAAGAAAGATAAAAATATAGAGGCTGAAGAGACTTTAGCAAAGAACGCTGAGAGCGCAAAAACAGCTGCAGATGGCAAAAATGCCGGTGCAGCACAGGAAACAAAAGAGGATGCCCCTGAGACAATCGTTTGTCCCAAGTGTGGCAAGACTGTGCTCAAATCAGTTGTAAAACAGCACAAATACGTCTGCTATGAGTGTAATTATTATTTCCGTGTGCGTGCTAAAAACAGAATCAGAATGGTTTCCGACAAGGAAGCATTTGAGCCATGGTTTACAGAGCTTACAACAGGAAATCCTCTCAATTTCCCTGAGTATGAGGAGAAAATTGCAAAGACTCAGGAGAAAACAGGACTTTCTGAGGGCATTGTTATCGGTAAGACAAAGATTTACGGCGAGGAGACAGTGCTTGGTGTAATTGATTCAAGATTTATGATGGGAAGCATGGGTCATGTGGTTGGTGAGAAAATCACAAGCGCATTTGAGCGTGCCACAGAGGAAAGACTTCCGGTTATATTATTCTGCTGTTCAGGCGGTGCCAGAATGCAGGAGGGTATCATTTCGCTGATGCAGATGGCAAAGACCTCAGCCGCAGCAAAGCGTCATTCAGAGGCAGGACTTTTATATGTGCCTGTACTCACAGATCCTACAACAGGTGGTGTGACAGCCAGCTTTGCAATGCTTGGAGACATCATTCTTGCAGAGCCAAAGGCACTTATCGGCTTTGCAGGCCCTCGTGTTATCGAGCAGACCATCGGACAGAAGCTGCCTGAGGGCTTCCAGAGGGCAGAGTTCCAGCTTGAGCACGGCTTTGTGGATATGATAGTTGAGCGTGAGGATTTAAAGAAGACTCTTTACAAGATTTTACGTGCTCACAGACCTACCACTGGCTATGCCAATTTTGATCCGCTTCACTCAGACGACAATTACGAGCCGACAGAGCTTATGAAGGAGCGCGAGGCAAAGGCTAAGCCATTTAAGGTATGGGACAAGGTCAGCGCCGCAAGACAGATTAAGAGACTTGCATCGGTTGACTATATGGACTATATCTTTGATGAGTTTATGGAGCTGCACGGAGACAGATATTTCCGCGATGACCCGGCTATCGTAGGTGGAATCGCTTACTTAGACGACCAGCCGGTCACAGTTATCGGTGTTCACAAGGGAAAAGACCTTGAGGACTGTGCAAAGAGAAACTATGGTATGCCATCACCTGAGGGCTACCGCAAGGCACTGCGCCTTATGAAGCAGGCAGAGAAATTCAACCGTCCGATCATAACCTTTGTCAATACATCAGGAGCTTATCCGGGAATGGAAGCAGAGGAAAACGGACAGGGTGAGGCAATCGCAAGAAACCTTTATGAGATGAGCGGCATCAAGGTGCCAATCCTTTGTCTCATGATAGGAGAAGGCGGAAGCGGCGGAGCTTTAGCTCTTTCTGTAGGAAATGAAGTGTGGATGATGGAAAATGCCACATACTCAATCCTCTCGCCTGAGGGCTTTGCATCTATCCTCTGGAAGGACGGAAAGCGTGCAAAGGAAGCCGCAGAGGTAATGAAGATTACAGCACACGACTTAAAGGAGCTTGATGTCGTGGATGATATAATACCTGAGTTTGGCGGAGCCGATGAGGATGCTCTTTCATCAATCGGAAACTACATGAAGGGCAACATGAAGAAATTCTTGGAAAAAGAAAGCAAATTGACAAAGGACCAGCTCTTGGAGGAAAGATACAAGCGTTTCCGCAAGTTCTAGTCCCGGAAAGGAAATTCTATGAAGATAGTTGGAACAGGAAGCTGCCTGCCACAGAGAGTGGTCTCAAACGATGACCTGGCAGCCATAATGGACACATCTGACGAGTGGATCAGCTCGCGTACAGGAATAAGAAACAGACACATTGCAACGACTGAGACAACTACCTCACTTGCCTGTGATGCAGTAAAAAGTGCGCTGCAGGATGCGGGGATTGACGGAAGTGAGATAGACTTGATAATAGCGGCAAGCGTATCCACAGACAAAATCGTTCTATCGCTCGCATGTCAGATTCAGGCTGAGATAGGTGCAGGCAGTGCAGTGGCATTTGACATAAATGCCGCATGCTCAGGCTTTTTATTCGGGCTTGCCACAGCAGATGCGTATTTTAAGACCGGCAGGTTTCACAAGGCAGTCGTAGTGGGAGCAGAGGTTCTTTCAAAAATAATGGACTGGAATGACAGAAGCACCTGTGTACTCTTCGGAGACGGAGCAGGAGCAGCTGTTGTGACAGACGAGAGCGATGCTTTTAAGGGCTTTGTACAGGGCTCGGACGGAAAAGGCGGTGAGGCGCTTGACGGAGACAACCGTCCCGTAGTCAATCCGTTTACCGACAATGGAAAGCAGTCTGCACTCGGTGGCTATGTCACCATGGATGGTCCTGCTGTATACAAGTTTGCGGTAAAGACAGTGCCAAAGGCTATAAATGAGCTGCTTGATGAAATCGGCTGGAGCGCAGATGATGTGGATGTCTATGTACTGCATCAGGCCAATATCCGTATTATTGAATCGGTTGCCAAGAGGCTTAAGCAGCCTATGGACAAATTTCCGACCAATTTACAGCAGTGTGGAAATATTTCTGCGGCAAGTGTGCCGATTTTGCTTGATAAAGTCCGCAAAGATGGTATGATAAAGCATGAGGAAAAAATAATTTTATCAGGCTTTGGAGCAGGACTTACATGGGGAGCCTGCGCCATAGAGTGGCAATAGAAAGAGGTATTTATGACGGCAGATGAAACTTTAAATGAATTATTGGTGTGTCTGTTCAAGGATTTGACAGAGATAGAGGGCCGATGTCTGATAACAGACGAATTTTCTGATATTTCTATCAACGATATGCATATAATAGAGGCAATAGGAGTAGATGAGCCAAAGCGCTCCGGCACCGTAGCCAAGCTTATGTCTATCACTCTGGGCACACTGACAAAGGCAATAGATGGTCTCACCCGCAAGGGATACGTGAACCGTATCCGCAGTGAGGAGGATAAGCGTGTGGTAAAGCTCTCACTCACCGGCAAGGGAAAGAGTGCATACTATCATCATGAGCAGTTTCATCGTCATATGATAGAGCATATAAAGGACGGTCTTTCGGATGACGAAATGAAAGTTCTTATAACTTCACTTGCAAAACTCTCGGATTATTTCAAGGTGGTATATTCCGATGACGAGGAGAATCAGTACCAAAACTGGGATAATATAAATGAAGATAATAAATAAAATGAATTTTTTTTATATAAAACTTTCAAAAATTACTTGATTATAGCAATAGATTTATATAAAATAAACTTGTTGATGTCAAAAATAATTTTGTAAAGGAGATATAAAAATGAGCTATGTTGATGAAGTACTCGAAGTAGTAAAGAAGAAAAACGCA
>OHIN01001790.1_pt1 | contig 10243 bp, 9 predicted proteins | sample 1568261 | NCBI WGS metagenome assembly OHIN01 (sample SAMEA3879578, study PRJEB24766) | human gut metagenome | biome: human-associated habitat; feature: feces | place: USA | collected 1985/1987
TGGGAGTCTTAACATTTGGCTCAACTCAACTTGCTCAGGCTCAAGATGCTCCTGCTGCTGAACAAACAGAACAAGCTGCTCCTGCAGCACAAGCAGCTCCTGCTGACGAAGTTGCTGCTCCTGCTGTTGAAGCTGAAGAAGGCGGTATTCACAAAGAAATCAAAACTAAGTTTATTGAAGGTACTGCATCTTTCATGAGTTTGGTTGCTATCGCATTGGTTATCGGTCTTGCTTTCTGTATTGAACGTATCATTTACTTGAGCTTGGCTGAAATCAACACTAAGAAGTTTATGGCTGCTATTGAAGCTGCTTTGGAAAAAGGCGACGTTGAAGCTGCTAAAGACATCGCACGCAACACAAGAGGTCCTATCGCTTCTATCTACTATCAAGGTTTGATGAGAATTGATCAAGGCATTGACGTTGTTGAAAAGTCAGTTGTTTCTTACGGTGGTGTACAGGCCGGTTACCTGGAAAAAGGTTGCTCTTGGATCACACTGTTTATCGCAATGGCTCCGTCATTAGGATTCTTGGGAACTGTAGTAGGTATGATCATGGCGTTCGATAAAATCGAACAGGTTGGTGATATCAGCCCGACCGTTGTAGCAGGTGGTATGAAAGTGGCCTTGATCACAACAGTAGGTGGTTTGATCGTTGCTTTGATTCTTCAGATTTTCTACAACTATCTGTTGAGTAAATTGGAATCTCTGTTGAACCAGATGGAAGACGCATCAATCTCATTGATCGACTTGGTTATCAAATACAACCTGAAATTTAAAAAATAATTTGACTTATGGCAGTTACTAAAATACGTAAAATATCCAGTTGGACATTGCTGATCAGTTCGATTATCAGTGTCATTGTACTGGTTATGTTCTACACAGGAGGCGTAGTAGATCCTGCTGCAGAAATGAAGGAGCCGATTTATACCGAGCTTCTGTTGAACTGGACTTATGTATTGTTCTTTGCGACAATCGCATGTACTGTTTTGATGGCATTGTGGCAGTTCGCCGGAGCATTGAAACATGATGCAAAGTCGGCCTTGATGTCTTTATTGGTATTAGTTTTGTTCGTAGCTATGTTGGGTGTTACTTACTCAATGGGTGATGCAACTCCGTTGACTGGCTTGAACGCTGATTCTCAAGTTTACAACACGGCCGGTTGGTTGAAGATTACAGATATGTGGATTTATTCTACTTATATCTTGATCGCTTTGATCCTGATCGTAGCTGTATTGGGTAGTGTAAAGAAAATATTGAATAAGTAATAAGTTAACAGGAAAAGTAAAATGGGTAAGAAAAGAAAGACACCGGGTATCAATGGTTCTTCTTCAGCCGATATTGCTTTCATGTTGCTTATCTTCTTCCTTATTACAACATCAATGGATACAGACCAAGGTTTGGCAAGACGTTTGCCGCCTCCTGTACCTAAAGATCAGAAGAATGATACTGACGTTGATATCAAGAAACGTAACTTGCTGGTTGTATTGGTAAGTAGTACAAACCAGGTACTTTGCGGTAACGAAGTTACAGATGTCAAACAATTGAAAGATAAGGTTAAGGAATTCATTGATAATCCGTACAACGATGCCAACAAACCTGAAAAGGTTGAAGTGGATGTTCCGTTCTTCGGAAAGACGATGGTTACTAAGAATCACGTAATTTCTTTGCAGAATGACCGTGGTACTTCTTATCAGGCGTATATCGATGTACAGAATGAGCTGGCAGCAGCTTACAATGAATTACGTGATGATATTTCAAAGAAGAAATTCGGTAAAGCCTTCATGGATCTGAATGAAGACGAACAGAAAGCGGTACAGATGATTTATCCGCAGAAGATCTCTGAAGCTGAACCTAAAAACTATGGAGGTAAGTAACGATGGGAAAGTTTAGTAAAGCAGGCGGACGTGAAATGCCTGAATTGAACACGTCATCATTACCTGACTTGGTATTCGCGTTCTTGTTCTTCATCATGATGGTAACATCTATGCGTGAAGTAACTTTGAAAGTGCAATTCAAGGCTCCTCAGGCTACCGAGCTTCAGAAATTGGAAAAGAAATCATTGGTTACTTTCATCTATGTTGGTAAGCCGACTCCTGACTTGCAGAAGAAATTTGGTTCTGAAACACGTATTCAGTTGAACGATCAGTTTGCTGAAACTTCAGAAATTCAGGATTACATTGCTCAGGAGAAGTCTAGTATGAAAGAGGAAGATCAGCCGTTTATGACTGTTTCTATCAAAGCTGATAAAGACACAAAAATGGGTGTGATCACCGATATTAAGCAAGCACTTCGTGAAGCGTATGCTTTGAAGATTAGTTATTCTGCTGCTAAGCGTATTGAATAATTAATGCTTGATTGATAAATGAATAAGAAAGTCCCTTGATCCTTTTGGGTCAAGGGACTTTTTTTGCTTTAGAGAGATTTGAGTGACAATACAAAATATTTTCTCGTTTCTTGCTTGAAAAGTATAAGAATATCGTTATATTTGTATCAAAATGTAAGTTTGCATAATTTAAATCGTATTTATTATGGCACACCATCAGTTAGATGAACTAGATGAGAAAATATTAAAGTTAATTATAGGTAACGCGCGAATGCCTTTTTTGGAAGTGGCTCGTGAATGTAATGTTTCTGGTGCAGCAATTCATCAACGTATCCAGAAACTTACGAACTTAGGCGTTATAAAAGGCTCTGAATTTATTGTAGATAACACGAAAGTAGGATATGAGACTTGTGCTTATATCGGTTTATATTTAAATTCTCCGGGACAGTTTCCCACCGTAACAGAGGCTTTGAAGAAGATTCCTGAAGTTGTAGAATGTCATTATACAACGGGGCAGTATGATTTGTTTATTAAGATTTATGCGAAGAATAATCAGCATTTGCTGAGTATTATCCATAACAAATTACAGCCGCTCGGTTTGGCACGTACGGAGTCTTTGATTTCCTTTAAGGAAGCTTTCAAACGTCAGTTGCCGATCGATCTGAGTGATGATGAATAATAAGAATAGGAGTGAAGAACTGATTATTCGTCGTGCGCAGTTGTCAGACTTGAATGATATCATGCCTGTGTTTGATTGTGCGCGTCGTTTTATGGCTCAGACCGGTAATCCTACACAATGGGCTGATGGTTATCCTGAACCTTCCTTTATAGCTGAAGAAATAGCCAGCGGACACTGCTACGTATTCGTCGATCCATCAGGGAAGATCGTAGCCACTTTCTGTTATATTGAGGGCGATGATCCGACTTATCATGTAATTGAAGGCGGGAAATGGCTGAATGAAGCGCCTTATGCAGTGTTGCATCGTTTGGCTTCGGATGGAAGTTATTCAGGAATTGCAGACTTATGTTTGGATTGGTGCTTTACAAAGACTGCTAACTTGCGTGTAGATACTCATCAGGATAATAAAGTGCTTCAGCATATTTTATTGAAGCATGGCTTTACCTATTGCGGAATTATTTATGTGCGCAATCACTCTCCACGGTTAGCCTATCAGAAGATTCTTTGAGATGGTAATTGAAATATAAAGTAAAGGCGTACTTCTTGTTTTGGAAGTGCGCCTTTGTTTTATTTATTCCTTAGAGTGAATTTAATAGCGTATTTGCTTTTTCTACCACTTCTTGCCACGGAAGCTGGCTGTTGTTGATATCTTTTGTGCGGATCTCTTCCAGCACCTTATCCAATTCCTCCAGGTTTGCACCTTCTTTGCGTAATATCCTTACTTTTTCTGCTGCTTCAATACCATCAATCAACCGTTCGAATCGGATGGATGAGCGAAGATACGGATAGACCAGATAAGTATCTCCTGAACTCCAATTGCCGAAGCGGGAATCATATTGCGGATTTTCTGGCCATGAGTTGTAAGCCCAGCGAAGCATACCGTCATAATCGCAGGCAAGACCATACCAACCTAATAATTCGGCCTCGTATGGATGAGAGAAAGTAAATGTATTTGGATAGAACGGACCGCAACAAACGTAGAATGTTGTATTGAAGCCATTGGCACGGCGGGCAACGATATCGTCATGATCGGCCTTTTGTCCTTGTGATACGCAAACATCACGCATCATATTATACTTCTTATACGATTTGTGATTATCTGCAATGGCAAATCCCATTTCCGGAGCACATTTTTCCAGTACTTTTACTGCTGCATCCATTTGCTCCGGTGAACGTTCATCCATGGCTATGTTGGTAATGCCTAACCAACCTTTTTCATCCAAATGTTTCTTGAAGTCAGCTAAGAAAGGTTCCCACATTTGAGCAAATTCAGGTTTTCCCGGTGTTGCGACAACGGTAACCTTTTTGTTCTCGGCTTCATCGAAGTAATCCAATTCACAATTCCATGGAACCATAGAATAACAATTGATCATGCGGTTGATACCGATTGACAACATCATTTCTACCCAGCGATCGAATACCTGGTAATCATAGCTCCAGTTGCCATCTTTATGTCGCGTCCATTTGATCATGTCTTCGTAGGCATCGTAACATTGATGATTCCAGGGATCTTTATTGAGCGTGGCGGTAATAACTTTCTGACCGGCTTTTGCCAAAGGAATCATCGTCTGTCTTAAGGCTTCGAAGTGTTCGTCGCTCCACATCTGTAAACCTTCTGCCCGTGCTACTGCTGATGGATGTTGCCATAAATCCAGATGGTAACTCCATTGATCGGGTGTTGGTAGCAGATGGTCAATTACTTTCAGTTGGATCGGGAATGAAATCTTTCCCTTGTCTTGACTTTTGACCGTTACTGTAGAAGTATAAACACCGGCAACGGCATCTTGCGGTACTTGGATCGTAATCCATACCGGACGAGTTGTGCGGGGAGCCATATCGAAGCGAGACAATGAATCCAACATATCCGGCATCAATACGCTAGGACCACCTTTCTTGAACTCCGGAGAATTAATATCTGCCAGTGTATATCTCACGAAACGAGCCTGGGCAATCGTACTCGGTAAAGATGCATTGTCTGCTTTGAAGTCATCAATATGACAGGTGACGCCATTGGCGCCTTCAGCAGCCCAAAGAAGAAGTTGTGCGGAGGCTTTTTCTCCACGCCAGGCAGCTAATGCACAAGGTTTGTCTGCTGAAACCTGAGGAACTTCACTACGAGAGTAGCGGCAATCAATACTACCCCAAGCACCATTCAGTTGTTTTCCAGCCTGGTTCCAGAGGTTTTCTGCTTCAGTACTAATGGCTACCGGATCTTCTGCTTCCTGAAATGTCGTAACAGGAACATACTTTTGCTCTTGACAACCGAAGAAAGCAAGAGCTAGAAATGCAAGCATTGTGTTTTTCAATTCCATACTATTAATTTTAATTGAATAAATTATGAACGATTATTGATTCATTTATTAACTAAGAAATCTTTATTCGCCCAGGGCGAACATATATTCGGTGTGGGCGATTATATATTCAACGTGGGTGAATATATAATCAGCGTGGGCGAACAAAGTAAAATTCATCTATTCTTTCATAAAACAATGTTATTATCAAAAGTATTGCTTGATGGATGAACTGAATTAGAATTTATCAAAAAAAGAAGGTGCGCCCAACGTCTTGATTGGTAATACCAGTAAACGTTTTGACGCACCTTGTTTTTATGCGGATTTCTTAATTAGAATTCTGCATTATTCGGAGTACGCGGGAACGGAATCACATCGCGGATGTTGGCCATACCTGTAACGAATAATAACAATCGTTCGAAACCAAGACCAAAACCAGAATGAGGAACCGTACCAAAGCGGCGAGTATCCAAATACCACCACATATCTTTCATCGGGATATTCAATTCCTGAATGCGGTTGTAAAGCTTATCGTAATCAGCCTCACGTTCAGAACCACCGATGATTTCACCGATCTTCGGGAACAGAACGTCCATAGCACGAACCGTCTTTCCGTCTTCGTTCTGTTTCATATAGAACGCCTTGATTTCTTTCGGGTAATCTGTCAGGATAACCGGACGTTTGAAATGTTCTTCCACCAAGAAACGTTCGTGTTCTGAAGCCAAATCAACACCCCAGTAAACCGGGAATTCAAATTTGTGGCCTTTCGCAACAGCTTCTTCCAGAATCTTGATACCTTCAGTATAAGGTAAGCGGACGAATTCGTCTTTCAAGACACCTTGCAAGCGTTCGATCAAGCCTTTGTCGAACATATCGTTCAGGAATTTAACATCGTCCATGCAATTGTCGAGAGCCCATTGTACGCAGTACTTGATGAATTCTTCAGCCAATTCCATGTTGTCGTTGATGTCATTGAAGGCAACTTCCGGTTCAATCATCCAGAACTCAGCCAAGTGACGAGGAGTATTGGAGTTTTCAGCGCGGAAAGTCGGACCGAATGTATAGATCTGACCCAAAGCTGTTGCCGCCAATTCACCTTCCAACTGACCAGAAACCGTCAGACTTGTCTGCTTTCCGAAGAAGTCATCGTCGTAAAGGATAGAGCCGTTCTCGTCTTTCTTCAAGTTATACAGGTTCTTCGTAGTTACCTGGAACATCTGTCCTGCACCTTCACAGTCGGAAGCCGTGATGATAGGTGTATGGAAGTAGAAGAAACCTTTGTCATGGAAGAATTTATGAATCGCATAAGCCATGTTATGACGAATACGGAAAACGGCACCGAATGTATTCGTACGCGGACGCAAGTGAGCAATTTCACGTAAGAACTCCATCGAGTGACCTTTCTTCTGCAACGGATAAGTAGCCGGATCAGCTGTACCATAGATTTCAATTTCGGTAGCTTGGATTTCGACTGACTGACCTTTTCCTTGCGACTGCACTAAAGTACCGTTTACACTGATACTGGCGCCTGTCGTGATCGGTTTCAGAAACTCTTCACCTAATTTATCTACATCAACAACGATTTGAACATTATTTATTGTAGAACCGTCGTTCAGCGCAATAAAGTTTACTTGTTTGCTGCCACGGCGAGTACGAACCCAACCTTTTACATTAACGGTAGAGCCAAAAGCTGTGCTTTTGAGCAAATCTACAATCTTTGTTCTTTTTATTGTTTCCATTATATTATTAGTTTTATTATTCGAAAGCACCCATGCGCAATGCGTTTACTTCTTTTTCGTTCAGATAACGCCATTTACCGCGGCCCAGGTTTTTCTTCGTCAGACCGGCGAAATATACACGATCCAATTTAACGACGTGGTAACCTAATGATTCGAAGATACGACGAACAATACGGTTACGGCCTGAATGGATTTCGATACCTACCTGGCTCTTGTCTGTTTCGCTAGCATAGCTGATAGCGTCTGCATGGATTTCACCGTCTTCCAGTTCCAAACCGTTGGCGATTTTCTCCATATCTTCTACAGAAACGTTCTTATCCAACCATACATGATAGATCTTCTTCTTCTTGAATGACGGATGAGTCAGTTTAGAAGCCAGATCACCATCGTTCGTTAATAACAATACACCGGTTGTATTGCGGTCCAGACGGCCTACCGGATAGATTCTTTCTGTACAAGCGTGTTTTACCAAATCCATTACAGTCAGACGTTCCTGTGGATCATCAGATGTAGTCACACAGTTCTTCGGTTTGTTCAGGATGATGTCAACCTTGCTTTCAATCTGAACCGGTTTGTCGTTGAAAGTTACTTTATCTGAACGAGTAATCTTTGTACCCAATTCTGTTACTACAACGTCGTTTACTTTTACATTACCTGCCTGGATGAATTCATCTGCCTCACGACGAGAGCAAACACCTGCATTCGACAAGAATTTGTTCAAACGGATCGGTTCGTTCGGATCTGCCAATACTTCCTTATACTTCAATTGTTTCTGGAAGTTGTATTTAGCATTCGGATTGTAATTGTTAGAACGACGATTGTTGTTATTGTTCGGACGACGATTGTTGTTATTACGTCCGTTGTTTGCGTTATAACGGCCGCCACCGTATGCGTTTCCGCCACCGTAGTTATTACCGTATGGACGTGGAGCTGCTCCGCGATTATCCTGACGGTTATCGAAGTTTGTACGGTTTTCACCTACACGCGGTCTTCTTTTCTTTACCGGTGCACCTTCCGGGTTGTTAGGTAAAGCATTGGGGTTGCTACTATAAACCGGACGGTTGAAAGCACGTTGATCGTTGTTCGGATTGTAGGCCGGACGATTTCCATACTGACGGTTTTGATTATACCCTCCGTCACGATTCGGATTGTTGTAATTCGCGTTACGGTTATTACCATACTGGCGGTTGTTTCCATATCCGCCACGATTGTCATAACGTTGCTGATAACCTTGGTTGCCATAATCATTATACGACTGGCGATCTCCATAAGAACGATAACCTCCTCGGTCATTGTTTGCCGGTCGGTTGTACGGTCTGCGTTCATAGTTACCTTCCTGACGGTTGTAACCAGCGTTATAAGGTCTTCCACCGTCTTCTGCATTTTCTCTGTAGCCCGTTACTTTTCTTGGGCGTGCTGCTGGCTGCTGCTGTGCCTCGTCTCTTTCTTCTGTACTCATTGTTGTATTTTATTATAATAAAGGTTTATAATTGATAGCCTCACGGCTACCTTTGATTTTTTATTGTATGATTAAAATTAGGAGATAAAATAGCATTGATTCTGTTTATTATCAAAGTAGTCCGGTTGATCGATTAGCAATTGTCCGGAACTACTTTGATGCCTTTTTCTCCTTGTTTTTAAATTCCTGTATAATTATGCGGTGTAATCGCTCTTAATTCTTCTTTTACGCGATCACTGACCTGCAATGTTTCAATAAAATCTTTGATCGACTGTTCTGTGATGCCAGCATTGGTACGGGTAAGCGCCTTCAATGCTTCGTAGGGTTTCGGATAACCTTCCCGGCGTAAAATCGTTTGGATTCCTTCTGCCACGACTGCCCAACATTTGTCAAGGTCTGCTTCCAATGCCTTTTCGTTTAGCAATAATTTACCCAAACCTTTTAACAGACTCTTGAAGGCAATTTCGATGTGTGCCATCGGAACACCAATATTTCTCAGAACCGTTGAGTCTGTCAAGTCACGCTGTAAGCGGGAAATCGGAAGCTTTGTTGATAAATGTTCCAGGATTGCGTTGGCAATTCCTAAGTTTCCTTCTGCATTCTCGAAGTCGATCGGATTGACTTTATGCGGCATGGCTGATGAACCTACTTCGCCAGCTTTGATTTTCTGCTTGAAATATTCCATCGAAATATATTGCCAGAAGTCGCGGTTCAAGTCAATCAGGATGGTATTGATTCGTTTCATGCCATCGAAGATAGCACCCAGATTGTCGTAGTTGGAGATTTGAGTTGTCCACTCTTCGCGTTGTAATCCTAAAGACTCACTGACGAACTTGTTACCGAAAGCTTTCCAGTCATATTCCGGATAAGCCACGTGATGCGCGTTGAAGTTTCCGGTAGCACCTCCGAATTTGGCTGAAACAGGTATTGCCTTCAATAGGTTCAGTTGCTGTTTCAAGCGATAAACGAACACCATGATTTCTTTTCCTAAACGAGTAGGAGAAGCCGGTTGTCCGTGAGTCTTGGCCAACATCGGGATATTCATCCATTCATTTGCATACGTCTCTAATGTCTGGATCACTTCTTCCAGTCCTGGATAATAAACCTCATTCAGCGCTTCTTTCAGCGATAAGGGAATAGACGTGTTGTTGATGTCTTGTGATGTCAGTCCGAAATGAATGAACTCATGATATTTTTCAGCCAGGAAATGGTCTGTTTTTTCTTTGATGAAATACTCAACGGCTTTGACATCATGGTTGGTTACCTTCTCAATTTCTTTTACTCGCAAAGCATCTTCTTCCGTAAAATCTTTATAAACATTGCGAAGCCAAGTTTTTACTTCTTCCGTATTTAATTCACTTAATTGCGGAAGATATTCAGACAGAGCTATCAAATACTCAATCTCCACGCGCACTCTATATCTAATCAGCGCGAATTCAGAAAAATAAGCTGCCAGGTTCTCAGCTTTGTTCCAATATCGCCCGTCAACAGGCGAGATGGCTGTTAGTGTCGATAGTATCATTTTTCCTTTAATACATTATATATTATGTAGAGTTGCAAAGTTAATGCTTTTCCTGGTATGTATATGCAAAAGCAAAGTTTTTTTTATTTTTTCTCCGAAAATGTTTGGAGGTTTCAAAAAAAGCCGTACCTTTGCACCGTCTTAAAGAGATAAGGCGTACAAAACATGATGAATGAAAAGGGCGTTTAGCTCAGCTGGTTCAGAGCATCTGCCTTACAAGCAGAGGGTCGG
>OHIN01001793.1_pt1 | contig 10232 bp, 10 predicted proteins | sample 1568261 | NCBI WGS metagenome assembly OHIN01 (sample SAMEA3879578, study PRJEB24766) | human gut metagenome | biome: human-associated habitat; feature: feces | place: USA | collected 1985/1987
CTGCGCGTCGAGCAAGGCTTGTAAATTCGTGCCGCCGCCCGAGACGAACACCGCGATGCGCGCGCTTTTCAGCATAGTGCGACCTTCTCTTCCCCGCTCACGACCTCGCCGATCACGTAGGCGTCCTGGCCGTTTTCCTTGAGGGCGGCAAGCGCCTTGTCGGCGTCATCTTTGGCGACGATCATCGTCATGCCGACGCCCATGTTGTAGGTGTTGAACATGTCGTGCTCGGGGATGCTGCCCATGCGCTGGAGCATTGAGAAGATCGGCGGCGTGCGGAGAGAGGACTTGTCGATCTTCGCGCACAGGCCGTCGGGGATGCAGCGGGGGACATTCTCATAGAAGCCGCCGCCGGTGATGTGGCTGACGCCCTTCACGTCCGCGGCCTCAATGCAGCGGAGGACGGGCTTGACATAGATGACGGTGGGACGGAGCAGGGCCTCGCCCAGAGTTTCACCCAGCTCGTCATCATACCGGCCCAGATCGGCGTTCTCCACGTCGAACACCTTGCGGACCAGAGAGTAGCCGTTGGAGTGGAAGCCGGAGGAGGGCAGAGCCAGCACCACATCGCCTGCCGCCATGCGGCCGGAGTCGATGACCTTGGGCTTGTCCACAACACCCACGGTGAAGCCGGCCAGATCGTACTCCTCCTCCGGCATCATGCCCGGGTGCTCGGCAGTCTCGCCGCCCACCAGAGAGCAGTCTGCCTGCACGCAGCCCTCGGCCACGCCCTTGACGATCTCGGCGATCTTCTCGGGAATGTTGCGGCCGCAGGCGATGTAATCCAGGAACACCAGCGGCTTTGCACCGGCGCAGATCACATCGTTGACGCACATGGCCACGCAGTCGATGCCGATGGTATCGTGCCTGTCCATGATCATGGCGATCTTCAGCTTGGTGCCCACGCCATCGGTGCCGGAGATCAGCACCGGGTGCTTATAACCGGTGCAGTCCAGCTCGAACAGACCACCAAAGCCGCCCAAGCCTCCGATGCAATGCTCGTTCATGGTACGGGCCACATACTGCTTCATCAGTTCAACGGAGCGGTAGCCTGCGGTGATGTCCACACCGGCGGCTGCGTAGCTTTCAGAATAGCTCTTTTCCATGGTCTTACTCTCCTAATTTTTTCTCGTCCTTGGGACGGTCGTTCAGGTGGCGTTCGTGAATATCGGTGGAAAGCACCTCGTCCGGCCTTACGGCGTATTCGCCGGTAAAGCAGGCGGTGCAGAATCCGCATTTTGTGTTTTGAGCCAGCTGTACCACATGCTCGGTGGACAGATAGCCCAGTGTATCGGCCCCGATGATCTCATTGATCTGCTCCACGGTGCGGCCCGTGGCCACCAGCAGCTTCTGGTCCGGGATATCGGTGCCGAAGTAGCAGGGGTACTTGAACGGCGGAGCCGACACCATAAAGTGCACCTCGGCGGCACCGGCGTCCCGCAGCAGCTTGATGATGCGGGCAGAGGTGGTGCCGCGCACGATGGAGTCATCCACCAGCACCACCCGCTTGCCCTTGACCGTGCTGGAAACGACGTTCAACTTGATGCGCACGCTGTTCTCGCGCTGCTTCTGGCTGCCCTGAATGAAGGTGCGGCCAATGTATTTGTTTTTGATAAAGCCGATGCCATAGGGGATGCCGCTCTCCTGCGAGTAGCCGAGCGCTGCATCCAGACCGGAATCCGGCACGCCGATGACCACATCGGCCTGCACCGGGTGCTCCTGCGCTAGGAAGCGGCCTGCCTGCTTGCGGGCCTCGTGCACCGAGCTGCCCTCGATGATGCTGTCCGGGCGGGAGAAATAGATGAACTCGAACACGCACATCTGGGTGTCCGGGCGTCCGCAATGATCCTTGATGCTGCGCAGCTCGCCGGTTTTTGCGTCTGCCACCACGATCTCGCCGGGCTCCACGTCCCGCAGCAGGGTGGCACCGGCAGCGTCCAGTGCACAGCTCTCGCTGGCAAACACGTAGCCGCCGCCGGGCAGAGTGCCGATGCACAGGGGCCGGTAGCCGCGGGGGTCACGCACTGCAATGAGTTTGGTGGCCGACATGATCACCAGACTGTAAGCGCCCTCCAGCACATCCATCGTCTTGCTGATGGCGGTCTCGATGCTGCCCATGCGCAGGCGGTTGCGGGTGACGAGGTAGCAGATGACCTCGGTGTCCGAGGAGCCGTGGAAGATGGCACCCTCGTTTTCCAGCTGGCGGCGCAGTTCAATGGCATTGGTCAGGTTGCCGTTGTGGCACAGGGCCATGGTGCCGCGGCCGTGCCGGACGATCATGGGCTGTGCATTGGCCCGCACACGGCTGCCTGCCGTAGCGTAGCGCACGTGACCGGTGGCCATGTGCGCACTGGGGTTTGCCAGACTTGCCAGCACTGCCGGGGTGAACACCTCGTTCACAAGGCCGAGGTCGCGGTGGCCGACAATGACGCCGTCATCGTTCACAGCGATGCCGCAGCTCTCCTGACCACGGTGCTGCAGAGCATACAGGGCCGAGTAGGCGGCAGCGGCCACATCCTCGGTACCGGCACGGTCATAGATGCCGAAAACACCGCATTCTTCGTGCAGTGGATATGAAAAATCAGACATTAGTTCTCCTTTTTCGCTCTGAAACCCTCTCAGTCATTGCTCCGCAATGCCAGCTCCCCCGAGGGGGGGAGCTTTTATACCGCTTTCCCGTCAGATGGCGTAAGACCTCGCCCTTCGGGAGAGGTGGCACGCCGCAGGCGTGACGGAGAGGGTCCGCGTCTTACAGCTCGTTCAGTTCGTTCTGCAGCTTTTCCTCTTTGGCGGCAATCTGTGCAGCCATGGCGGTGCGCTCTGCGGCCAGCTTTTCGGCCAGAGCGTCATCGCTCAAAGCCAGAATTTCCGCTGCCAGCCATGCGGCGTTCTTGGCACCGTTCAGAGCCACCGTTGCCACCGGGATGCCGCTAGGCATCTGGACCGTGGCAAGCAGTGCATCCAGACCATCCATGGCACCGCCCTTCATGGGAATGCCGATCACCGGCAGGGTGGTGTTGGCCGCAAAGGCACCGGCCAGATGGGCCGCCATGCCTGCCGCGCACAGGATCACACCAAAGCCCTTGGCGCGGGCGTTCTTTGCAAACTCTGCCGCCTCGGCAGGAGTGCGGTGCGCCGAAAGGATGTGGGCCTCAAACGGGATCTCCAGCGCCTTGAGCTGAGCGCAGGCTCCCTTTACCACCGGCCAATCACTGTCTGAACCCATGATCACAGCCACTTTACGAACCATATCCAAACCTCTCTTTCTTGATCCCGACAAACAAAAAAGGCTGTGGTACCCCCGTACCACCGCCTTTATTTCTGCATACGCTTTTCCCACACGCCGCACAAAGCTGCACGATGCCCCTGACTTGCATGAATGTTGTTCTGACTCATGAGACCGGCCAGCATCTTCATCATTGAAGTTTTCCTCCGCAACTCTTTGTGCCTGCGTTTTTTCAGGGACGGCAAAAGCCCTTTCTGCGGGCCATCCGTCCCTGTACTACATACAGTTTACGGCAAAAGAAACGCTTTGAAAAGGGCGTTTCCATAAATTCTACCTTGTGTTTTCATGCCGCCAAAAAACTTTCAAAAGTTTTGTGCAGTTTCGACATTGTTTTTCTTTCTAAGTATGACTTATAGTTTAGGTATATTTTAGGTAAAGAAGCGCTCCGGCTTTTTAAGGAAAAAGACCGACTTTTAAGCGTTCTCGTCCTCTCAGAAGATGATCTTTGCAGTTGCTGCCCGTGCTGCGCGGATAAGGTCTGCCGGGGCACAGCACACCTGTGTGCCGATGCGGCCGCCGGAGACATATACCTTTTGCTGTGTCAGCACGCTCTCGTCAAACACGGTCTTGTACTGTTTTTTCATGCCCACCGGGCTGCAGCCGCCGCGCACATAGCCGGTGACCTTGTTGATATCGGCCACATGGATCATCGCCACGCTCTTTTCGCCCACACTGCGGGCGGCGGCCTTCAGATCCAGCTCCGCTGCCACCGGAATGACGAAGACGAAATAGTTTTTGCTGGCTCCCTGCGTTACCAGCGTTTTGTACACGCAGGCAGGGTCCTCGCCCATGCTGGCTGCCACGGTCACGCCGTCCACAGCCACGCCCTCTTCGTGGGCGTACTCGTGGGCGGTGTAGGGTACCTTTTCACGTTCCAGAATGCGCATGGCATTGGTTTTTGCTTCTTTTCCCATCTCTGATATCCCCTTCTGATTGCATTAAACAGACTCCTTCCGTCATCGCTACGCGATGCCACTGCTCCCCTTTTTGTCACTTGCGTGACATCTTCCCCCGGCCGGGGGAAGTCTTTCTCACAGAGGGAGGCTTTGGCAGCCCACGCAACGTTTCCTGTTTTGCCAAGGGCGCCCTCTCAGAGGGAGCTGTCGAGCGTATGCGAGACTGAAGGAGTTTTTTCTATTCTACCACTTTCTCCATAAAATTTCAAAATTTCTCTTGACTTCAGTTTCCTGAAGTGATATCATAGCGTCACACACTTCAGAGAACTGAAGTTTGACAATGCAAGCTGCGGCAAAGGAGCCGGTCTCCCTCGCCGTTCACACGATAAGGCAAAGGAGACAAAAAACATGATCATCGTATTGAAACAGGATGCACCCGAAGTACAGGTACGCGAATTCTGCCACGAACTGCAGGATATGGGCCTGCAGATCAACGACTCCAAGGGCAGTGAAAGCCACATTCTGGGCCTGATCGGCGACACCAAGGCCGTGGCCGAAAGCTGGGTGCTGGCAAACCCGGTGGTGGAGACCTGCCGCCGTGTGACGGAGCCCTACAAAAAGGCCAACCGCAAGTTCCATCCGGATGACAGCGTCATCGATGTGGACGGCGTCAAGATCGGCGGCGGAAACTTTGCGGTCATTGCAGGCCCCTGCAGCATCGAGAGCGAGGAGCAGATCACCTACTGTGCACAGCGGGTCAAAGCCGCCGGTGCTTCCCTGCTGCGCGGCGGCGCGTTCAAGCCCCGCACCTCTCCGTACTCCTTCCAGGGAATGCGCAGCGAGGGTCTGGACCTGCTCAAGCTGGCACGCCGTGCCACCGGCTCCCCCATCGTCACCGAGATCATGAACACCGAGCACCTGCCGCTGTTCGAGAACGTGGACCTCATTCAGGTGGGTGCCCGCAATATGCAGAACTTTGAGCTGCTCAAGGCCGTCGGCCGTCAGAAGAAGCCGGTGCTGCTCAAGCGCGGCCTTGCCAACACGCTGGAAGAGTTCGTGATGAGCGCCGAGTACATCATGGCCGAAGGCAACGAGAACGTTATCCTCTGCGAGCGCGGCATCCGCACCTTTGAGACCAGCATGCGCAACACCCTCGACCTTGCCGGTGTGGTGATGCTGCACAAGATGACCCACCTGCCCGTTGTCGTGGACCCCAGCCACGCCTGCGGCCATGCATGGATGGTGCCGGAGCTGGCAAAGGCTGCCGTCGCCGCCGGTGCCGACGGCCTGATGATCGAGGTGCACAATAATCCCGCCAAGGCCAAGTGCGACGGCGCCCAGAGCCTGACCCCGGACCAGTTCGACGAGCTGATGCAGTTCGTGAGCAAAGAGGTAGAGTTCTTCGGCAAGAAGATGAACTGACACGCTGAAAGCCGGTCGGCAGACGGGCCACGATTTTCTGAATACAGATCCAAAATGGATGCTTTCCTACATTGAGCGGGAGGCATCCATTTTTTCGATAAAAACATTTATAATGTGTAACCGGATCTCCGTACCGTTGCAATCATCTCCCTGTAAAATCCATGTGATTTTCCAGAGCAGACCGGACAAATCATTTGCGGGGCCGGACCAGACGCACATGGAGCTTCCGGCTCAGATCTGCCAGACACCACGCGATTGCCATACCGCTTGCAATGCCGAGGGCGGCCAGAAAGGTCTGCTCTCCAAAGTGCTCTGCCGCCCGCAGATCGCTGGAGACCACCGCATTCATGCAGTAGTAAAGCGTGCTGCCGGGGATGAGGGGAATGGCCGACGTGATGAAAAACGGCGTGGAAGGCGCATTGCAGCACCGGGCAAGGATCTCGGCATAGAGGGCGGCACAAAAACCGGCCAGCAGATTTGCAAGAAAGACGCTGCTCAGTGCATGATCGGCCAGCAGGTAGGCCAGCCACGCCAGAAACCCGCCCACAGCGGCGGCAGGCAGGTAGCGCCGGTTCAGGTTGAAGATCAGCCCGAAGCCGACAGAGCCCAAAGCTGCGCTGAGCAGCTGCGATAAGACCTGCATCATGCGATCCCTCCCATCAGCCAGATGGCTGCCATCATGCCCAGTGCAAGGACTGCGGCCATCAGAATGGCCTCCACCAGCCGCAGAGAGCCGGAAATGATATCGCCGAGCAGGATATCCCGGATGGAATTTGTCAGCATGATGCCGGGGATCAGCAGCATGATGATGCCAATGAGGATCTTGTCTGCGTGGAGCTGCGGCCCGATGCGGCAGAACAGCAGGGTGGAAATGCCGCAGCAAAATGAGGCGATGAACTGAAATTCCACGCCGTTCATGCAGAACGGTGCAAGGCAGCGCTCCATCCAGAAGACCAGCACTGCAATGACGCCGGCCAGCAGGCCGTCCCACAGGCTGCCTCCAAAGAACACGGCAAAGCTGGAAGCAGCCAGCACGCTGCCCGCCAGCCGGAGCCGGGGGTCTGCACGCTTGGCAAGGATGGCGTCCAGCTGCCTTTGAAATTCCTCCACAGAGGGCGGTGCCGCGCAGATCCGGCGGCTGAGTGCATTGAGCTCTTCCAGCATGAGTAGATCGTTCCCGGACGCATGGCGCAGACGGCGTGTCTGGGTCTGCGGCGGGAGCTGCGGCATTGTCAGGGTGACAACGATGCTGGATGTGATGACGAACACATTGACCTCCTGCGCGCCGTATGCGGCTGCGATGCGGTTCAAGGTATCTTCTACGCGGAAAACCTCGGCCCCGCTGTTCTGCAGTGCTTCTCCCATTTTGATCAGAATGCAGAGAAAGCGGCTGACTTCTGCTTCTCCCATGAAATATCCCCTTTTCGGCTTTGTCTTTTGCCCCTATTATAATGGTTCTGCGGGACGGAAACAAGGGTGGTAGGGATGCCTGCACGGAAATCCGCTCTTGCAGCCTGAGCCAAATCAAAAGCCTTCCCCTTTCCCGGCGTCTTGACAAGCTCTTTTCTTCTGGTTACAATACGAAAAAGAGTCCGCAGACCGTCTCTTTGCAAATTTCAGCCGCCGGCTCCGGGAAAGGAACTTCGTCATGGAACCAAAAACCAAACAATATCTGCTCGTAACTGTTGTGGGCGTAACGCTTTTTGTTGCTCTGCTGCGGCTTTCCACCGTTCTGGCCTTTGCGGCAGAGCTCGTGGATCTGGTCCTGCCCATTCTGGCAGGCGGCATTCTGGCGCTTTTTATCAACGTGCCCATGAGTGGGCTGGAAAAGCGGCTGAAACATCTGTTCCGCAAGGCCAGAAAGCAGCCGTCGGATAAAGCCATCCACCTTATCAGCTTTTCCATCACGCTGCTGGGCGTTGTGCTTGTGCTGGTGCTGGCTCTGACCCTGCTGATCCCGGAGCTTGTGCAGTCCTTCCATAGTCTCTATCTGCAGATCGAGGCAAACATTCCCCGCTGGACCGCCTATCTGAGTGCGCAGAATGCCGACACAGGCTGGCTGATGAGCTGGCTGGAAGGCATCAACTGGGAGCAGCTGCTGCACAAGATCACTGCCGGCATCGATACTGTGCTGATCAATGCAGTAAGCGCCGTATCTGCCACGGTGAACATTGCGGTGACAGCCTCCTTTGCCCTGATCATCTCCATCTATATGTCCCTTGGCTCGGAAAGTCTCTGTCGGCATGCCCGCACACTGGTATGCGCCTATCTGAAGCCGAACCACGCCGCCGGGCTGCTGAAGTTCTGCAGAGCGTTCCGCCAGTCTTTCGCAAACTTTCTTACCGGACAATGCAGCGAGGCGGTGATCCTCGGCGTCCTCATGACCCTTGCGTTTTCCGTTTTCCGGATCCCCTACGGCAGTCTTGTGGGAATGCTGACCGCCATCTGCGCCATCATCCCCTACGTCGGCGCGCTGATCTCCTGCGTGGTCAGCGTGTTCCTTGTGCTTTTGGTGGACCCTGTGCTGGCAGTGCGCTGCCTCATCGTTTACCTTGCCGTGCAGTTCATTGAAAATCAGTTCATCTATCCCCGCGTGGTGGGCAAGTCCGTGGGGCTTTCTCCCCTTTACACCCTTGTTGCCGCCATGATCGGCGGAAAGCTCTTTGGCATCATCGGCATCATCTTCTTCATCCCCCTGACTGCGGTGATCCTCGAGCTTGTGAAGGAGGACGCCTGCCGCCGCCTGCGTGCAAAAGAAGAGCGGCAATAAAAGCAGCGGCCCCGGAAAGCATCTGAAAACGCTTTCCGGGGCCGTTTTATTCTTGTCCGGGGGTGCCCCCGCAGCATTTACTTGAAATATTGGGGGAAGGACTTCCGGATGGTGGCCAGATTTTCGGTATACCGCTGCATATGCCGGGCGGCAATGGTGCGGGCAGCGGCGGTATCCCTTGCCTCGATGGCCTTCAGCAGGCTGGTGTGGTCATCCAAAATTGCTTCTGCCGGGCGACAGCGGAAGCTGAGCATCGTGGTGCGGTCAAAATGAGGGGCCAGATTTTCCACCAGCTCATACCAGTACGGGCAGCCGCACAGCTCATACAGCATTTTGTGGAACTCCTTATCCAGTGCAAAGATCTTTTCCTCCTGCGCCCGCTGAATGTACATCTGCCACAGCGCCACATTCTCCCACAGACGGTCGAGCTCCTGTTTGGTCAGCATTTCGCAGGCCATCCCCGCCAGCTCTGTTTCCAGCACTGCCCGGAGATGCCGGACCTCTTCCACCAGCCCGGCGTCGATGAGGGAGACATAGGTGCCGATCTTGGGCCGGATCTCGATCAGCCGCCGCTGCGCCAGCTCCAGCTCTGCTTCCCGGAAGGGGGTGCGGCTGACCCCCAGCTGCTCGCACAGCTCCGGCTCGTTGAGTTTTTCTCCGGGTTCCAGACGGGTGTTGACGATGTTATCGATCAGCACCCGCAGGACAAAATTTTTAGCAGATTCCTGCTCTCTGCGTTCTGAGATGGTGATCATGGAAATGCTCCTTTTATCCGTTTGCGGTCTGCTCAGGGCGTATCTGAAAACAAAGAAAATGGCGAGTATTCCGCAGTCACAGGCGCCAAGGCTTTTTACGCAAAACTCGGCTGTGGCTGCAGAAACAGGCTGGATTTTCGGCTTTTCAGCTGCACGCAAGGGGCGCAACCTGTTCACAGTATAGCACAAACTGCTTCGGCTTGTCCCGTTTTTTGCAGAAAATGCAGCAAAAAGCAAAGCATACAGGGCACGATTTTTGCTGCCGGAGCAGATCATGGACTTTTTAAAGCTGGAACAGGTCGATCCGCACGGCCATGGCAAGACCATAGTAGACCACAACAGCCACCCGATCATGGGTGGTGGTAATCCGCGGCCCGGATAAGATGCAGGAAAGATTTCCGCATTTGCCTTGACTTTTCCTCTGTTTTCTGTTTTAATGCATTCGATAAAAGGGAGTAAAGGGCAGTTTTCCGTTTTGTGATCCGGAAAGCTGCTGCATGGCAGCGTCATCACGGCAAAATGCCCGATGTCATGTGTTCGCTTGAGACTTTTGTCACAGACAAGGTACTGTGGCAGAGGTCTCTTTTTTCTTGCCGCCGTACCGGAGCACAAGGAGGCAAAGAAAAAGCATGAACTTTCTGAACACATTCGCAAGTCTGTTTTCCAACTTTGGAAACCTGACATGGCAGATGGTGGTGATGTGGGCCATCGGTGCGCTGCTCATTTACCTTGCCATCGCCAAAAAAATGGAGCCGAGCCTGCTTTTACCCATGGGCTTTGGTGCCATTCTGGTCAACCTGCCCCTGTCGGGCGCCATCACGCAGGGCGATACGGTAGGCCCAATTTCCGCTCTGTTTGATGCGGGCATGTCCAATGAGCTGTTCCCGCTGCTGCTCTTCATCGGCATTGGTGCCATGATCGATTTTGGCCCGCTGCTGGAAAAGCCGTGGCTGATGCTCTTTGGTGCGGCGGCACAGTTCGGTATCTTTTTCACCCTGTTTCTGGCGGGCTTCTTCTTTGACCTGAAGGATGCCGCCTCCATTGCTGTCATCGGTGCAGCGGACGGCCCCACTGCCATCTTTGTGGCAAACACCCTCAACTCC
>OHIN01001794.1_pt1 | contig 10228 bp, 8 predicted proteins | sample 1568261 | NCBI WGS metagenome assembly OHIN01 (sample SAMEA3879578, study PRJEB24766) | human gut metagenome | biome: human-associated habitat; feature: feces | place: USA | collected 1985/1987
CACATTTGTCAAAAAGCTTTATCACATATATGGAAAAGCTTTACGACTACTGTCAAAAAATTAAAAAGCAATGAATATTTTGGATGTATCCAATCTATTAAAAGTCTTTCAGGAAATCGTCTAAGCTGAGATGTTCATCCGTAATCCCTAACTTTTCGGTTTTTAGCCGGAACTTACGTTTCGAAATAGCGGCTTTACTGACACAGTAAATATCTGACAGGTCTTGCATATTGACATTCAGTTTTACTAGACAACAGAATATGACGTCTTTCGGAGTAAGAGCAGGGAAAGACTCATGCAAACGCCGGGTAAAATCGTCGAACACAGCATCGACCGACTCTGTTATTTCCTTCCATTCCTCATCGGTCAACCGGATCTTCTCGTGTGTTCCGGCAGCACGATCACCTTGTAACGAAGGTAGTTTGCTGTAAAAAGAAAGACGACGGAAAAGGGCTTCGCGCAAATCGGCAACCTTCGACATCTGCCAGGCTTCTTTCTCCCGCAACAGACTGATTTCGGTTTCTTTCTTCAACAACTCGTTTTGATACCGCAGGATACGGGCCTCTTCTTCCACTTTCTTGTTTTGCAAGCGGATTTCGGCCAACGCTCGTTCCCGCTTGATGCGCAAATAAAAGAATATAATCCAGGCAAGCAACAGCACCAACCCCAACAACGAAGCCAACAACCAGAGTTGTTGTTGCTGCCGCTTCAGTTTGATCTGATACAATTCATTCTCCAGTTGGGTACGTTTGAATTGGGCAATGTCCACTTCTGACTCAATATGTGAAAGCAAGGACTCATCCAACAATTGCGATTTCTTCATGCTGTCAAATGCTTTCCGCACGTCATGTAAAGAAAGATAATAATGCATTAGGCGGGAAGAAGCCAAACTGGCAATGGCCGGTGAATAGCCTTGTTCTGCTTTCCGATAATAATACAAAGCCGAATCCACCTGTCTCAAATCCTCAAACGCCTGGGCCTTGAGATAGAAATTACGGGAAGCCCGCAACTTGGAAGATTCTTTCAACCGGGTATTCAGCTGCAAGGCATCGCCCCATCGTTCGTTCTGTTCCAGCCACGACATCTGCTGGGTATAAACAATGTTACTAATCACATCGAAACGTTCGGTATCCGGCATATAATCTGCCAACATCGCATACAGACTGTCTACTTTCCCGTCTTCATTCAATGCCTGCAAAGTCCGGATACGAAAGACCGTTGCCTGAATATAACGGATCGAATCGGAAGCCAAGGCGCAGGTTTTTTCCGATTCCTGCAAAGCTAGCTCCAATTCTCCTTTTTGCATATAGGCTTGCTGCCGGTAGTAATGCATATAAAAAGCCAGAGAATCGGCCATCTGTGGATAATTTTCCTGTAATGCCTGACTCAGCAGCAGCACCGAATCCGGTTTTTCGTAATAACTCTTCCGCTGTATATCCAACCAAAGCAATTGGCTGATATAAAACGAATCTTTCTCCTGCTCTGCCAGCCGATTTGCTTCCTGCAGAAGAGAATCCGACTGGTTTCCAAGTGTATAAAATTCGATTTTTCCTTTCAGGTAAGCATAGCGCAACTGCTCTTTCGGGGCAAGTTTCTCCGGATGTTCAATCTGGGAAAGGTAAAAGTCCGCACTATCGAGCGAAGCGACAAAAGCCCTTTCCGCCTGATCCAGCAAATGACGCGGCGAATCCGTACAGCCAGTCAGCAGCCACACCCAACAAATACCTATCACCAACAGCAGTCGCGCCATGTATTGCATAAACACTCGTATTAATTCTTCAGCTTTGCCAGTAAAATTACATTATTTCCATTTTCATCCAAAGAAGAAAGGCAAGCTTTGATGCGGGCTTGTACCGATTCGTCCAAGTTTTCCTCCTTCAAAGCTTCTTCCAACTGTTCCTTCAGGGTCATCGGTTCCATATTGGCGGTATAATAACCGTTGGAAAAACTCGGCCATGCCGAGATGTGGAGAAAATCATTCTTCAATCGCATGAAGTTTCCCTTCAAAGTCGTTTTATCGACGATATAATATGCCGGAGCCGACCCTTGAAAAGAGGTTTCACTGACTTGTACCGGGAAAGAAACATCACCCATAAAATGATGCGGTAATTCGGTATATCCGTGCCAAGGCATTTTCTCTCCCGTAAATAACGTCGTAAACCGGGGCTCCAAGCGGTTCTTCTCTAAGTTATAATGATATAACGAATCTTGTTTGGCTTCCGGCATGATCGTTAAGAGCATCACATCATATGCCGACGTATTGCGTGCATCCATGACTTCGTTGCTGAAATCTCGTGGAACCATCAAATGGCCCGGAGCAACGCTCTGTTTCCGGTTACCGTGCATGTCTTGTACCCAAACCACTTCGGGACTTCCTTCAAACGGAAGCGTGGTAACGATCACTGTCGAATCGGCCGTATTCACCCGGAACTTTCCTTTCGGGACACGTGTATTCAGCGGGATATACGGTTGCGGATTTCCTTTCAGGTCGAATACCAGAATCTTATCTGCATTCCACGACATAATGTAAATACGGTCATGCTGTTCGTCCAGTTGCTCGGCATACGTTAGTTGATATTCATTCGGTCCCTGCCCAAACGAGCCTACGGTACAAATGAACTTTCCGTCTCGTCCGAATAATTTATAAGGAACCTGCCTGTTATTGCTGACAAGAATATAGTTGTCGGAAACGGTTGTGCGTACCCAACCGCCCACCAACGCCTCGTCCCGGTTATCGAGTGGAACGATCTGCAGTTCTTCCGTCAGCATACTCAAAGGAACATCCAAGGTATCCGTCGCTTTTGCCAAATCACACACTATCAAATCCCCCGTAGGCAACGTTACTTTCTCGGCAATAACCGGCATTTCTCCTAAACAGTCTTGCTGCGTACTGCTACACGCCATCAACAAGCTGCATGCGATTCCCATCATCCAAGGAATCATTGTTTTTCCTGATACCATATAACCATCGATTTAATAAGTTTACAGGGCAAAAGTAGACGTTTATACGGATAAGGGCAAAAAAGCAATTGGACATTTCAGATCATTCAGACAAGCACAGGCAACTCATTATCAACCGACTAAAGAAAGACAAAAGAGAAAATCAATGGACAAGTACAAAAGAAACATCCTGTGATACGGGCATTCACCTCGCATCACAGGATGACAGTAAAACACAACTGTTTATCTTCGTTGTGAAAGAAGCGTATTAAAAAGACACGCCGGTATTATTCGATATTCTTCCGGATTTTAGTCAGGAAAGTCTTGATACCATCCGTATCTCTATTCTTGATAATATCCAGCAGCGTATTCAATTCCTCCTGAATCCGTTCGATCTGCTTCGGAGTCCGCGGATTAAACAGAATTTCCGTCAACAGATAATCATCTTCCGAAAGCAGGCCACGGGCAATCTTCATGTGTCGTTTGAAAGTCGTACCCGGTGCATCCTGATGTTTCATCGTAGCCGCAAAGACCATGGTCGAAGCGAAAGGAATACCCAATGAATAAGCCACCACTTTATCGTGCTCTTCAAACGTATATTCACGGATATTCAGATGCAGGCGGCTGTATAAGTCCTTGAAGAAGATCTTTCCCAGATGATCGCCTTCCGAGATGATAATGGTATTTTCCTTCTCCAGATTTCCCAGGTTGGCGAAAGTCGGCCCAAACATCGGGTGTGTTGACACATACGGAAAACCACAGGTCTCGTAAAATTCCTTCAAATGTGTTTTGACCGAAGCAATATCGGCAATGATACAATACGGCTGCAAGTAAGGCAATACTTCCCGGAAGGCATCAATCGTATGATTCAATGTCACACAGTTGATCACCAGTTCCGGAGCAAAGTCCTTCACTTCCTCCACCTGTTGCATCCGGACTGCATTATAAATAAAGCGCATCCGTTTCGGATCTTTTTCCAGAACAGCGACTTCATGGTCAAAGCTAAGCAAATCCGTAAAGAAAGAACCCATTTTCCCGGCTCCTAAAATCAGAATCTTCATCGTGACGTCTTATTTTTGTTCTTGCTCTTGTTCTTCGTTCATAATAATCATTTGCTGGCGGACAGATTCTTCGTGAATCAGACTTAATATCTTCTTGATAAAGTCGGTATTCAAATCCATCTGCTGTCCCATATCGGAACGGTTCTCCAGAATCTCGCTGTAACGCGGAGATTGCAGGATTGGCATATTATGTTCTTTCTTGTAAACCCCAATTTCCTTTGAAATACGCATACGCTTTGCCAATAACTCCAATACCTGTTCGTCGATACCATCAATCTGGCGGCGTAAAGCACTTAAATTCTCGGTTGTCTGGGTTGATTCACGGATCACCAGCAAGTTCAATACGTAATCCAATACATCTGGTGTAATCTGCTGGGCAGCATCACTCCAGGCAGCATCCGGATTACAATGCGATTCGATCATCAAACCATCCAGACTCAAGTCCATTGCCTGCTGACAAAGCGGAGCAATCAGTTCGCGTTTACCACCGATGTGGCTCGGATCGCAGAAGATCGGCAAATTCGGCATCCGGCGACGCAGTTCAATCGGAATATGCCACAAAGGCAAGTTGCGGTAGATCTTCTTATCGTAAGAACTGAATCCGCGATGAATGGCACCCAGACGCTTGATACCGGCACCATACAGACGTTGGAAAGCTCCGATCCACAATTCAAGATCCGGATTAACCGGGTTCTTTACCAAAACAGGAATATCTACACCACGCAAAGCATCCGCAATTTCCTGTACTGCAAACGGGTTAACCGTTGTACGAGCTCCGATCCACAAGATATCAACACCAGCCTTCAAAGCTTCGAAGACATGATCTTTGTTAGCGACTTCGGTAGCTACATACATACCGGTTTCTTCTTTGACCTTCTTCAACCACGGCAGACCAATCACGCCGATTCCTTCGAATCCTCCGGGTTTGGTACGCGGTTTCCAAATACCGGCACGGAATATCTTAATGCCTTTGGATGCCAAATTCTTGGCTGTTTCCAATACTTGTTCTTCTGATTCTGCACTACAAGGACCAGCAATAACAATCGGACGCTGCGGATCAATTCCCGGTAGTAAAATAGATTCTAATTTCATCTCTTCCATGACTATATTTTTCTTTTTATTATTTAGACTTCATTTAATAACTTTCTGAATACGAGTTAAAGCCTCCTGCAACATCTGGTTATTACAGCAAAGCGAGATCCGGATAAAACGGTTTCCCTGACTGCCGAAGATAAATCCCGGTGTAAGGAAGACATTCGCCTCATATAAAACTTTATCAGCCAATTCTTCACTGCCGCTGTATATATCAGGAATTCTTCCCCACAAGAACATGCCGACCTGGTTCTCATCGTAAGTACAACCCAAGGTATGCATGATTTCTCCGGCCAAAGCCCGACGGCTGCGATACGTTTCGTTCATCTTATCATACCAAGCCTTTGGAGCGGCCAAAGCCTCAACTGCCGCATGTTGCATCGGTTTGAACTGACCTGAATCAATGTTACTCTTCACTTTCAGTATCCACTGAACAAACTGTTTGTTGGATGCCAGCATCGCCATACGCCAGCCCGGCATATTATGCGCTTTACTCATAGAGTTCAGTTCAATGCAAATATCCTTTGCTCCCGGAATACTCAAAATACTCAACGGATGTTCGTTCAGGATAAAGCTATACGGATTGTCGTTACATATAATAATACCATGCTTTCTACCAAAGTCAACCAACTTTTGATACAGTTCCATACTGGCATTTGCTCCGGTCGGCATATTCGGATAATTTGTCCACATCAGCTTCACGTTCGACAAGTCCATCTTTTCCAGTTCATCGAAATCCGGTTGCCAGCCTAACTCTTCCTTCAGCTCATACGGAATCAAGTTCGCCTGTACCAATTTACTGACCGAGCTATACGTCGGATAACCCGGATTCGGAACCAACACACCATCACCCGGATTCAGGAAAGCCAGCGAAATATGCAGAATGCCTTCCTTTGAACCAATCAGCGGCTGTATTTCAGACTTCGGATCCAGCTCTACCTGATACCAGGTTTTATACCAGTCGGCAAATGCCTGGCGCAATTCAGGAATTCCCACATACGGCTGATAACCATGTTCGTTGGCATTGCGGGCATGCCGGCATAAGGTTTCGATCGTTTGTTCGGAAGGAGGTAAATCCGGACTACCGATGCCTAAGTTGATCACCTTTTTCCCGGCAGCATTCATTTCTGCCACTTCCTTGAGTTTCTTGGAAAAATAGTATTCCTGTACGCTGTTCACCCGTTCGGCAGGAACGATTTTACAAACCTTGTCTTCCTTCTTCATATTCACCTAATATTTTAAAGTCCTTTGTCAATGGCCGGATCGCATCCAACGCCTGTCTGTATCGGGTATAATCCACAAAAGTCAGGTTGATATAGAACATATATTCCCATTCACGGCCAATAATCGGTAATGATTGTATCTTTGTCAGATTCATGTCGTAGAAAGAAAGAACAGACAAAACCTTGGAAAGGCTGCCGGCTGTGTGGGGCAAGGCAAATACAAGAGATGCTTTATTCTTGATAGAATCTTTCATCATCTCGTCGGCCGTCCAACGATCGGCAATCGCCAGAAAACGGGTGAAGTTCCGTTTATTGGTCTCGATTCCTTCGGCCAATACTTCCATTCCATAAATTTCGGCAGCCAGTTTGCCGCAAATTGCAGCATGACCTTTCAACTGGTTCTCGGCAATCCAACGAGCACTCGAAGCCGTATCGTCTTTTTCGACAACTTTGGCATAAGGAATCGTATCCAGGAATTCCGTACATTGCATCAAAGCGATCGGATGCGAATTGACTTCCTTTACATCTTCGATCTTCGTTCCCGGCAATGCTACCAGTGAATGAGAGATGCGCAATTTGTATTCTCCGATAATGCTAAAGCCACTTTCGCGGATCAACTCATGATTCTGCAACAAACTTCCGGCGATGGTATTTTCAATCGCCATCAAGCCCAAGATAGAAGGATCACGTTTGATAGTCATAATGACATCCCGAAAGGTATTGCAGGGAATGGTTTCCACTTCATCCTTCTCAAAGTACCTGCGAGCTGCGATATCGTGATACGAACCGGCTATTCCTTGAATTGCTACTTTTCTTTCCATTGTTACGTTTCTTTTGTCTTTTATTGGATTTGAGTTTCAGGCTCGAATTGCCAGATAATAAAAAAGTCCCACCGGATTCCGGCAGGACTTTATATCTGATTATTGATACATACAAACTATCATCAACTCTTTACATACAAACTCCTGCCTTTACCTTGCTATAAAAGTAAAAGTAATAAAAGTAATATGTAAAGCTAAATCGAGTCATCTTTATTTGTTCGTTTTTAATTACGGGGCAAAAATAACGATTTTTCCGTAAAAACAAGAAAAAAGTAATATTTTTCTTCAGAAAATGATATTTTTCCGAATCCATACCGATCAGACAACCTTTTGTCCGGCTCTCAGACGAAGCATATCTTTGGGAACGGCTTCTTGAATATGCTCTATCAAGATCTTGGATAAGGAATGACGGATAAAGTCTTTCCGTGTAACGAAATAGATTTCACGTGTCGGCTTGGGAATAGCAAACGGACGTACCATTTCCTGTTGTTCCTGACTGAGTTGCAAGGTAGCCAGTTCCGGAATGAATGTCATTCCATAACCACTTTCCACCATGTGCATGAATGTTTCCAGACTACCGAAACGATAAGCCGCCTGATTAACCCGGGCTTTCTCCCGCTGGCAGAAACGCATCAGCTGATCGCGGAAGCAATGTCCTTCGTCAAGTAACCATAAACGTTCGTCGTTAATATCCGTTGTCCGGATTTTGTCCTTTTCGAAAATAGGTTCGTTGCGCGACACATAGCCGAAGAATTCCTCATAATAAAGAAAATGGCCCTGAAGTTCGCTCTCTATCGGTTGATTGGCGATAATGGCAGCATCGATTTCACCTTTCAGCAAAGCAGATAAAGTGGGAGCCGTCTGCATTTCCTGGATTCGTATATCCAAATCCTTGTGTTCTTCCGCCAGATGCTGCAGGAAACGCGGCAATAAGTAAGGAGCAATGGTTGGCAAGACAGCCAGCCGGAAAGAACCTCGGACCGATTCTTTCTCTTCCGTTACAATGTCTTTGATCAGTGAAGCCTGATACAAGACGCGCTGAGCCTGTTCCAATACTTTCATACCGGCCGATGTCGGACGAACCGGCTGTGAAGAACGGTCAAACAACTTCACTCCCAACTCGTCTTCCAACTTCTGTACCATCATACTCAGCGTTGGTTGTGTTACCCGGCAGTATTCGGCAGCCTTGGCAAAATGGCGGAATTTATTAATCGCCAAGATATATTCCAGTTGTTGAATCGTCATAAATACATCTTTATTCTGTTTATTTTACAAATGTACATGATTCTGTTTGATTCTAGTAGGTGGATTCTATGAAATATTGTATATTTGTCAAAAGAAAAAAACGTATATGTATGCAGCCATCTATATTGATTGTAGAAGATGATGTTACTTTTTCACTAATGCTAAAGACTTGGCTGGGCAGAAAAGGGTTTCTTGTAGAATCCCAGACGTCTGTTTCTGACGCCCAAAAGTGTTTGGATAGCCGGTCATTTCAGTTGGTCCTGTCAGATCTGAGATTACCTGACCGGGATGGAATCGAATTGCTGAAATGGCTGAAAGAAACACATCCGGATGTGGCCTTAATTATGATGACCAGCTATGCCGATATCCATACGGCCGTACAAGCGATCAAATTGGGAGCATCCGATTATATTTCCAAACCAGTCAACCCGGAAGAATTGCTGACGAAGATCAAAGAAACCATAAAAGTACCTGAATTATCAACCGGCAAAAGCACAAAGACTGCTGCCGGAAATGCTGTTTCGAACCCGTATATAGAAGGAGTAAGCCAAGCAGCCGTCTCGATGTATGAGCATGTCCGGCTGGTTGCACCTACGGATATGTCGGTATTGATCACAGGATCGAGCGGAACCGGCAAAGAATATGTTGCCCGCCGGATTCACGAGCAAAGTAATCGGGCCAACGCTCCTTTTGTGGCTGTCGATTGCGGTGCTATTCCCAAAGACCTGGCTGCTTCTGAATTCTTCGGTCATGTAAAAGGATCTTTCACCGGAGCCATCGACAATAAAGTCGGCGCCTTCGTAGCGGCACAAGGCGGAACTATCTTCCTCGACGAAATCGGTAACCTGACTTACGAAGTGCAAGTCCAGCTCTTGCGTGCCCTGCAGGAAAGGAAAGTCCGGCCGGTAGGCAGTAATCAGGAGATCACCATCAACGTTCGACTGGTGTCTGCCACGAACGAGAATCTGCGTCAAGCCATTGAAAAAGGAGATTTCCGAGAAGACTTGTACCATCGAATTAATGAATTTACCATCCGGATTCCAGACCTTTGCGAACGTCAGGAAGACTTGATGCTGTTTGCCAATAATTTTCTGGATCTGGCCAATGCCGAGCTGAAGAAAGATATCATCGGTTTTGATGCCGAAACAATCCGTCTCTTCCAGTCATACAGCTGGCCCGGCAATCTGCGCCAGATGAAGAATGTGATCCGCTATGCTACCTTGCTGGCCAAAGGACGCTTCATCACTTGTGCCGAATTGCCTGACGAACTCCGCGAAACACCGCAAGCCAAACATTCCGTCTCTCAGTTGCGTGACGGAAACCATGAGATTGATCTTATCCGAAAGGCTTTGCAGGAATGCGGTAACAACAAGACGAAAGCAGCGCAAATGTTGGGTATTGACCGAAAGACTCTCTACAACAAACTGAAACTATATCAGATAGAATAAGGTTTTCAGTCCATCATCAACCGCATATAACCGGACGATTCCGGTTCATCCAGTAAGCATGTTGTCTGTTCCCGAACAGACCATGCTTGCCAGGCTTCGTCCGTCAATGGTTTGTCAGGATGCATCTCTTTCCAACGCGATAGGAATCGTTCAGGAGAGAGAATACGTGCCATTCCATATCGTGCTGTCTTTCCCGGCAAACGATAGTCGATTTCCTGCCGTTGAAAGGCAGCTGCGGCAGCCTGAAATAAGGCACCGCGTACTGATTCCGTATCAGCTTTCCATTCGGGCAGGAAGAGTTTTTCTCCGGAAGGTACAGCCATCAGTACACCTTGTATCTCATCTCCCTGCCGATACAGGAAACATTTTCCACCACTGGCTATGATATCTTGGTAAAG
>OHIN01001800.1_pt1 | contig 10201 bp, 7 predicted proteins | sample 1568261 | NCBI WGS metagenome assembly OHIN01 (sample SAMEA3879578, study PRJEB24766) | human gut metagenome | biome: human-associated habitat; feature: feces | place: USA | collected 1985/1987
ATAAAAACTTAAAGCCAAAATCGGTAAAGGGATTGATAAATCTTCCCATTATTATGTTGTGTCTCAATTATAAAACAAAGATAGAGTTTTTTTGTTGAATTTCCTCAAAGATAGGATAAAAGAAAACTTCAATATTCATAACAGTATGGATTTGAACTAATTCATAGTATAGGAGCTTGAACTAAACATTACATAATGAAAAAACTATCTATCATACTATCATTCATTTTAGTAATGTTTTAATTATCACTGTAATATCTATGCTAGATAGCTTTAAAAAAATGTATCTATCATACTTTTACCAGTAAAAACGGGTTACCTATCATCTACAAAATAGCCGTATAAATATCCTATAAGCATAAGACGGCTTGTTTTTGTCATAATGAAGCCATATAAATCCGAATATCGCAGCTCAAAAATCCCACTTAAACGGCGATAAGTTTATAGCCCACAAGTGTGTGCTGCATAGCCCGCATATGTAGGCTGTATGGTTTACATGCGTGGGCTGTACGGCACACACTTGTGAACTATAGAAATACTGCCGCTCCTCATAGATAATTAAGCTGTCAAATACAGGTTATCATCCTATAAAGTGTGCATTCGTATGTCTTTAAATGGATTATCTCACCTAATGCTACACTAAAATAGATACAGTATAGGAATGATAGATGTCCCTTTTTACTAATAAAAGTATGATAGATACATTTTTTTAGAGCTATCTATCATACTTATTCTTTTGATAATTAGAATATTATTAAAATGAATGATAGTATGATAGATGTTTTTTCTATTGTGTATGACCGAATCCATACAGTTTCACTCATTTTCGCACTGTTTCATTCATTTCCATACAAATAGAAACTAAACAAATACAAGTCTAATGTATTTCCGCATAAAAAATAGAAAATTCCAATATCGGTTAATATAAGGTATTAGTATATACTAAATGAAAAAGAAAGATGCTTACTCCTACCTTTAATTTTTCCTTTTATTCTTGACAAAGAAGAAAATTGTCGTATCTTTGTGATACTCTTCATATCAACCAGGCAGGGAACCTGCCTCGTTTCGTGGCAGGCATTTTTATGCCTGTCCTGATGCTTCATATGGCGGTTTCGTACCCCCGTGTGGAGTGTTAATGCACCCACTGCCTGGTTGGTGAAGAGTAACGGGAAAGGCGGAACCGCTCTTATTTTATAGAAAATCTTCGCCTACCACCTTATTCATAATTATATTATGGAAACAAAACAAGTTACCGTTCAACCAGCGGTGGGAGGCATGATAAAGGCTTCCAAAGATTCATTTGTTATTCCTAAAGAAGAATTAAAGGATTTCTACCTTAAATTCGCTTTCCTTCTGGACCCGGATTCTTGCTCCGTAAACCGTACCGAATTCGAACTATTAAACATTCTGCTGAAAAACCTAAAAAAAATCCTGGCAGCATTGACTCACCTCAACACCCATCCTTGGGATGAAGGCATTGCAGAAATCCAAATTTCATGCGGTGCTTATTCCATACAAGACAACTTGAGCAAAGAAAAACGTATGCAGATGAACACCTCTACGGGTAAACACCTACAATTTCTCACCCAAATGGCTGTGAGCAGCCCAGTGTTCAAACTGTTATTCAAGAACTATCACAACCATTATATCCAAGTGGAAAGTTTGGTTAAACAGATGGCTAAAGAAATCAACGAACAGCAACAATAAGAATAGAAGTTGGAGAATCAACAGAGGGGGTACTTTTAGAAAAACACATTATTTTTCAAAATACCCCCTCTAAAATAGGGGTACTTTCAGAAAAAACATATAATTTTGCGCCATCAACCGATAAAAAAATAGACCATTTATGTCAAAAATGCGTTTTTTTGCCTTACAAGAGCTTTCCAACCGGAAACCTCTGGAAGTTATTGCCCCTTCCAACAAACTCTCTGATTATTATGGTAGCCACGTGTTCGACCGCAAGAAGATGCAGGAGTATCTTCCCAAAGAAGCTTACAAAGCTGTAACCGACGCTATCGAAAAAGGTACGCCTATCAGCCGTGAAATAGCAGATTTAATTGCTAACGGTATGAAAAGTTGGGCTAAGTCACTCAACGTCACTCACTACACACACTGGTTCCAGCCTCTGACAGACGGAACAGCCGAAAAGCATGACGGCTTTATCGAATTCGGTGAAGATGGCGGAGTGATTGAACGCTTCTCCGGAAAACTACTGATCCAGCAAGAGCCGGATGCTTCTTCTTTCCCTAACGGCGGTATCCGCAACACTTTCGAAGCACGCGGATACACAGCCTGGGATGTTTCTTCACCGGCATTCGTAGTAGATACCACTCTTTGTATCCCCACTATCTTCATTTCTTATACAGGTGAAGCATTGGATTACAAAACTCCATTGTTGAAAGCACTTGCCGCTGTAGATAAAGCAGCAACGGAAGTCTGTCAGCTATTCGACAAGAACATCACACGCGTATATACCAATTTAGGATGGGAACAGGAATATTTCCTTGTAGACTCCTCCTTATATAATGCACGCCCCGACCTCTGCCTGACAGGACGGACACTGATGGGCCACTCTTCTGCTAAGGACCAACAGTTGGAGGATCATTATTTCGGCTCTATCCCTCCACGTGTCACTGCATTTATGAAAGAACTCGAAATCGAGTGTCACAAACTCGGTATTCCTGCCAAAACCCGTCATAACGAAGTAGCTCCCAACCAATTTGAGTTGGCCCCTATTTTCGAAAACTGTAACCTTGCCAACGATCACAACCAGCTCGTCATGGATTTGATGAAGCGTATCGCCAGGAAGCATCATTTTAATGTACTCCTGCACGAAAAGCCATATAGCGGAGTAAACGGTTCGGGCAAGCACAACAACTGGTCACTCTGCACAGATACCGGTATCAATCTGTTCGCTCCCGGAAAGAATCCGAAAGGCAATATGCTATTCCTCACATTTCTGGTAAACGCCTTAATGATGGTTTATAAAAACCAGGATTTATTGCGTGCCTCCATCATGAGCGCCAGCAACAGCTATCGTTTGGGAGCCAATGAAGTTAGGCATCGGACGTATCCCCGAAATTTTACTGGATACCACCGACCGCAACCGTACTTCTCCTTTCGCATTCACCGGAAACCGTTTCGAATTCCGCGCCGCAGGTTCTTCTTCCAACTGTGCTGCCTCTATGATTGCAATCAATGCGGCCATGGCAAACCAGCTGAACGAATTCCGGGCATCGGTAGAAAAGCTGATGGAAGAAGGAGTTGGCAAAGACGAAGCTATCTTCCGCCTGCTGAAAGAAACAATTATCGCCTCCGAACCGATTCGTTTCGAAGGGGACGGTTATTCCGAAGAATGGAAACAAGAAGCTGCACGCCGCGGACTGACTAATATCTGCCACGTACCGGAAGCCCTGATGCACTATATTGATAACCAATCCAAATCAGTACTTATCGGCGAACGTATCTTCAACGAGACCGAATTGAACAGCCGTCTGGAAGTGGAACTGGAGAAATACACCATGAAGGTGCAAATCGAAGGCCGTGTATTGGGCGACCTCGCCATCAATCACATCGTACCAACTGCCGTTGCCTATCAGAACCGTTTGCTCGAAAATCTTCGCGGACTGAAAGAAATATTCCCGGCTGAAGAATATGAAGTATTAAGTGCCGACCGTAAAGAACTGATTCGTGAGATTTCACACCGGGTCACTTCTATCAAAGTACTCGTGCGCGACATGACCGAAGCAAGAAAAGTAGCCAACCACATGGAAAACTACAAAGAAAGGGCATTCGCATACGAAGAAAAAGTACGCCCGTATCTTGACCAAATCCGCGACCACATCGACCACCTGGAGATGGAAGTGGATGACGAAATATGGCCGTTGCCTAAATATAGAGAACTGTTGTTTACCAAATAAAATGTCTGCAAGATTGCACGAAAGCTCCCACTTTTGTGCAATCTTTTTATAGATTCGTTCATTTTCTCATTTTTTCTTTTTACTTTTGTGCTGTATAACACAGTTTTGTAGCACTCATGGTAAAAATGAATATGTCAGACATCGATATTTCGGAACCATTATCCGATATGTTAGCTCCTCTAAACAATGAGCAAAAGGAGTTTCTGATGAATAATTATACGATACAAACCTACAAAAAGAATGAAACCATCTACTGTGAAGGAGAAACGCCACATCATCTGATGTGTCTCATCAGTGGAAAAGTGAAAATCTTCAAAGATGGTGTGGGGGGTAGAAGTCAAATTATCCGCATGATTAAACCACGCGAATACTTTGCATATCGTGCTTATTTTGCCAAACAAGATTTTGTAACTGCCGCAGCAGCTTTCGAACCTTCCGTTGTTTGCCTGATTCCTATGAGTGCCATCACTACGCTGGTTGCCCAAAATAATGACTTGGCCATGTTCTTTATCCGCCAACTTTCCATTGACTTGGGTATCTCTGACGAACGTACCGTTAATCTGACACAAAAACATATTCGCGGACGTTTGGCCGAATCACTCATCTTCCTGAAAGAAAGTTATGGACTGGAAGAAGACGGTTCTACGTTGAGCATTTATCTTTCACGTGAAGATCTGGCAAATCTTTCCAATATGACTACTTCGAACGCTATCCGTACCTTGTCGCAATTCGCTACGGAAAGACTGATTACTATCGACGGAAGAAAAATCAAAATCATCGAAGAAGAAAAGCTGAAGAAAATAAGCAAGATTGGGTAAGAGAGTTTCTGCACCAATCGTTCCACCCTAAATAGTGAACATACATATAGAAAATATAATTGCAGACATAAAACGTGGCAACAAACAGGCTTTCAAAAAGCTATTTGATGACTACTATCCTATTCTTTGCGTGTTCGCATCCCACTATATTGAAGACAAAGAAGTTTGCAAAGACATCGCACAAGATGTATTGTTAGCTTATTGGGAACGGAAAGAAGATTTTGACGACATTTTGAAAGTAAAAAGCTTCCTTTATACCGTCACCCGAAATAAATGTCTGAATCACTTAAAACATGAGCAATTAGATATTCCCTATTTTTCTGGACAGGAAGAGTTCGATAGTGGCTTCGAAGCTGCCATTATCGAACAGGAAACATTCCACATGGTTCGCAAAGCGGTAGAAGAATTACCTACTCAAATGCGGAATATCATCTTATATTCAATGAAAGGGTTAAAAAACAATGAAATTGCTGACAAATTGCAAATCTCAGAAGGAACTGTCCATAAGTTAAAAAAAATAGCTTATCGCAAACTCCGAGAAAGCCTAAAAGGAATTAATTACATCTTATGTCTTTTTCTATGCAAATAAAGTAACTTTTTGATTACCCCGTTTTTTCGATTGGATTGTTTTACTTATATAACAAATCGAAAAAACGATGAATTCATTTAAAGAAAAATTTAAAATTGCAAAAATCTTAGCTTCTCTATTCACTCATTCGTCTACCCCCGAAGAGGAAAAGAACTATCGTGCATGGTTGGATGAAAACCCGGAACATCAAAAGATAGCCGACCGGATATTAAATAAGGAAACGTATGAAGAAAACAGCCGGTTAATAAAAAGCTTCTCTTCACAAAAAGCGTGGGAGAAAGTCTATCCGTTATTAGGAGGCAATCAATCGGGTACTGTTTTTTCGTGGAAAAAGAGTCTGAAATATGCAGCTCTCATCTTATTGTTATTAGTACCTGCTTCTTACTTTATCTATCATTGGATATCCGAAGAAACGATTAGCGACATCACTCCGGGAACCCTTGGTGGGGAACTGATCTTGAGTGACGGCAAATCTTTCAATCTTTCCGACAATAATCTTCCTGAGAATGCAGTCAGAGCATTTGTGATCGATTCTAAAGGGATCAACTATCAGATTCCCGCCAACAAACCGCAAGTAAAAGAAATCCAAAACACACTACGCACATTGCAGGGGATGGAATGTCTTATCACGCTTTCCGACGGCACGAGGGTACATCTCAATGCGGAAACCCGGCTGACTTATCCGGTTTGTTTCAGCAGCAAAGAACGTATTGTGCAAATTGAAGGGGAGGCTTATTTTGATGTTGCCCCGGACAAGGAGCATCCGTTTATCGTAAAAACATCGCATACATCTATCCGGGTAACGGGAACGTCGTTCAACGTAAGAGCCTACGCTGATGAAGATACGGAAAGTACAACCTTAATCAGTGGAACAGTAAGAATCAACAGTGGAAATGAAGAATTCGAATTAGTTCCCAACCAGCACTATACATATAATAAAAATACCGGTACAAATACCGTCGCCAACGTAAACACTGATTTGTATACATCTTGGGAATCCGGATCATTTATCTTTTTAAATGTCCCTCTTGAGAATGTGATGTCATACCTGTCCAAATGGTATGGATTCCAATATTCTTTTGAAGACGAAGCAGCCAAACAGGTGCGTATCGGAGCTTACCTTAACCGCTACGCCAACGTGAACCCGATTATCGACATGATTACAGAATTAAATCTGGTCAATATCAAACAACGGGAGGGCATCCTGCACATTTCCTACAAACAGTAATAATACATAATATAACTAACGCATTATGAAAAAACGAGTAAAATCCCTGCCATGGGTGGTATCTTATGCAAGCAGAAACTTTGTGAAGTTCTGTCTTTTATGGATATTCTCCCTTTCTTCACTCATGATTCAAGCACAGGACAATCAGAGAATCTCCATCGACTTGAGAGGAGAAACGCTGGAAGCAGCGCTCTGGTATCTGCAGAATCGTACGAAATTTGTCTTTATGTATGGAACGGAAGATGTCGCTAATGTAACTGATATCACCATCAGAGCCAAAGACAAAACGATTACTGAAATTCTGGATGAATGTCTGGAAGGCACTAACCTGACTTACGAAATCTCTGGTAGCGCAATTGTTATAAAGAAAAGACAAAGCCAAAAGATAACCATCAGCGGTTGGGTCCGGGATACTAACGGTGAGGCCTTGCCCGGCGCTACTATCACGATCCGAGGTTCTAAACATGGAGCCATTGCAGGATTGGACGGGCAGTACACGTTTAATATTCCAGCACAGGAAGGGTTGATTCTTACGTACTCTTTTATCGGAATGGAAAAGAAAACGGTAAAATATACGGGTAAAAAAACCATTAATGTCACTCTGAACAGCTCCACCAGCACAGAAATAGATGAGGTGGTGGTAACCGGATACCAGAATATTCAACGTCGTGACATCGTTGGATCTATTACCAGCATCAAAGCAAAAGATATCATCATGCCTTCGTTTACTACTATTGACCAAATGTTACAAGGACGTGTAGCGGGTATGGTTGTAACCAATACAAGCAGTCGTGTAGGTACTGCCCCCAAGATTCAGATTCGAGGTACCAGTACGTTGCAAGGAAACCGTGACCCATTGTGGGTAGTAGACGGCATTATCCAGGAAGATTTTCAGGTAACATTAGACAGTGGCGACCTGATGACTAAAAATTTGCAAGACATTATCGGTAACCAGATTTCGTGGTTAAATCCCGCCGATATCGAAAATATCACCATCTTGAAAGATGCTTCCGCCACTGCCATCTATGGTTCGAAAGCCTCTAACGGTGTAATCGAAATCACCACCAAGAAAAATACTACTGACCGACTAACCGTAAACTACTCCGCCAACTTTAACATCGGACAACGTCCTAATTATGGGATGTTCAACTTCATGAACTCTCAAGAACGTGTCCGTTTCTCACAAGAAGCGTTTGATGCAGGGGTTAATTATATAGAAACACCTTATAAGGATCTTAACACCTATGAAGGTATATTACGGATGCTGCAGGAACATGATATTTCAGACATCGAATACAGAAAGCTTTATAACGATATGGAAACCCGTAATACAGACTGGTTCAAACGCCTGACACGTCGTTCGTTCAGCCATACTCACAACGTTAGTGTTTCCGGCGGAACAAACAAGTTCAGTTATTCAGCATCCATAGGATATAATAACAGTGAAGGCCAGGAAATCGGCAACGACAACGAACGTATGACAGGCCGTATCGCCCTGATGTTACGCCCTATAGAAAAGCTAACTATCAATCTGACTTTAAACGGTAGTGTTTCTACCACAAATGGCTTTTTCAACGAAGTCAACCCAATGAGTTATGCTACTAACACCAACCGCATCATCGATCCGGACGCTTATTATATGCAAAGGAACGGCTACAACTCTAAAACTGGTAAGATACAAACCCTTTCATACAATTTTATCAATGAACGGGACAACAGCGGTTCAAAAGCACGTTCGAACTTCATGTCCGCCTCACTAGATGTAAACTGGCGTATTCTTGATTGGGTAACCTACCAATTCACCGGAGGTTATTCGAATAACAATAGTACGAATGAAAGCTGGGCTACCGAACGTACTTACTATATTGCCAACGAGTATCGCGGCTACGATTTTAATTCCGTTACTCCCACCAGTGCTGAATTTAAAGCTGCGCAGCTTCCATTCGGAGGTATATTGTATACAAACGACAACAACCAGTATTCCTACAATATTCAGAACAAGTTACAATTCAGTAAAGCATTCAATCCTGATAACCGATTGAACGCATTATTGGGTATGGAACTCCGTTCATCTACAGCGAAAGGAACAGCCAATAAAGTTTGGGGATATGTGCCGGACAGAGGTGAACGTATTGTTGCTCCTACCATACCAAGTGAAGTGATAACTCCCAACAATCCTCCAACAGGCTGGGGAATATTAGGAGATATTTATAGTAGAGGCTGGCAAAGAACAGACAATACCAACAACTTCCTTTCATTCTTCGCTACTTTCGCATATTCATTCAAGAATCGCTATGTAGTCAATGCCAATGTACGAAATGATGCCTCCAACGTTTTCGGGCAGGATATAAACCATCGTATCGACCCGACTTATTCATTCGGTCTCTCCTGGAGAGCATCAGAAGAGGCTTTCTTTCAAAAACATTTGAAATGGATCACTACACTTAATTTCAGAGGAACATTCGGTATTCAGGGAAATGCTTTAACACGAGAAAGTCCTGAACTAATCTTAAGCCAACAGGGAGTACAACCCGGATATAATCGCTACTTCTCCACTATCGGCCAGATACCTAATCCATATCTCTCCTGGGAACGTACCAGAAACTGGAACTTCGGCGTGGATCTGGAACTGTTCCGTATGTTCTATATGAATCTGGAATATTATACCAGACGTTCCAATGCGGTAATCACCGTAGATTTGCCATTCGAATACGGAATTGATGATATGAAACGTAACGGTGGAATTATTTACAATCGGGGAATTGAATACACATTATCATTCACGCCTATCCAAAAGCGCGATTTCAGCCTGAACATCAACCTGAATGCCTCTAAAAACTGGAACAAAGGTGGAGAAACCAAAATTGACAGAAACACAGCAATGTACTTGAGAGGAGGTAGTACACAGATATTAAAAGAAGGTTATCCGCTGAGTGCATTCTGGTCATACTCTTTTGCTGGTCTTGACGGAAGTAATGGTAAACCAATGTTCAACTACGTTGAGGTCCCAGATGAAGAAAAGAGCAAAAGTATCGATCCGACTACTTACTTGGTATATTCCGGAGAAACAGAGCCGTACTTCACCGGAGGTCTCGGTTTTAGTTTCCGTTACAAATCTTTGTCATTAAATACCAGTTTCTCCCTTTTATTAGGTAGTAAAAAACGCTTGCCGTCACCTTACAGTGATTTTCAAGGAAGCGGCAGTATGATGCCGGATCCAACCAAAAATGTAAACCGCGATTTACTAAACCGTTGGCAAAAGCCCGGAGATGAGGTCTACACAAATATTCCCGGACTTCCGACATGGCCGATAGAAATAGGGTGGACCCTGCCTAATACAGATAGTGCAGAATCAGCTATTGAAATGTGGGAGAAATCAGATGCTATGGTAGTCAGTGGTTCATTCCTACGTTGTCGTAACATCGGATTATCATGGCAAATGAAAAAAGAATGGTGTGACAAGATCCATGCAAAAAACCTAGCTATCAATTTTAATATGGATAACATATTTGTAATAGCCAGCAAACGTTTCAATGGCTTCGACCCGGAATTAGAAAACAGTATCATGCCACGATCTTTCTCACTGGGACTTAATATCGGATTTTAAACTATAAACAAAGAAAGATATGAAACAATGAAATATAAC
>OHIN01001803.1_pt1 | contig 10194 bp, 8 predicted proteins | sample 1568261 | NCBI WGS metagenome assembly OHIN01 (sample SAMEA3879578, study PRJEB24766) | human gut metagenome | biome: human-associated habitat; feature: feces | place: USA | collected 1985/1987
CTCACGACACCAGATCCTAAGTCTGGCGCGGCTACCAATTACGCCACAGCCGCATGTGTAGCTTTTTTGTTTAGCGGTGCAAAGATAGGAAGATTTTCTGATTTGGCAAATAATTTGGCAATAAAGTTATTCACTTAAGATTTCGAATGCCTTTTCAATCAGTGGATCTTTCTTTTGTGATTCTATGTCACCCTGCTCTATCCCTTCTTCCAGAATCTTATCCATGTTTACGTATACATCAGGTTTTATTCCATCTTCCAATGACTTTCCATACTTATCAAAATGGGGGCTGGCAGAGAAGCGGACGCTCCAGCCATTGGGTAATTCTGATGAAAATGGCAGCCCTGATCCTCCACCAGTCTGGTCGCCCAGCTGGATGATTCTTTTATCTTCGTTATCATTGTTTAAGCTGCGCATTATGTTAACAAAATCATTTGTGGCACTATAACATCGACGATTGGTTAGTATCACGACCTTTTTTTGCCAACGAATACTGTTGGAGGGTTCTAAATAAATGGGTTCCATCTCTGAGAAATCATTGTGTCCCGGACCTGTCTTATGTTGGATATATCCTGTTAATGCCAGTTTATCAGTGAACCGGGCAGCTATGCGTGAAGAATTGGTTAGATTACCTCCTCCGTTATCACGGACATCGATAATTAGTCCATTGCAGATTTGTAAATAGTAAAGGACCTCATCCAAATTGCCATCTCCAACTCCGGCACTGAAACTTTCATAACGTATGTATCCTATGTTATTGTCGAATATTTTATATTTAAGACCAGCGGATGTGCGATAACCTGAATTGGCACTACCCAGATAATAGTTATAAAGAATATCTTCTCTATAATTCCAAGGGTAGCCCTGATACCATGCATCGTAATAAGAAATACGACTGGCAGAAGATAGATTGACATGCCCGTCTTTCAAGATATAAAGCATTTGGCTTAGGATGTCGAACAGGTCATCATTAGACATTGACGGAATAATCAGTTTGCTGTATTCGTCATGAACAGCATCCCAGTCAATACCTTTCGTATCCAGGAAACAATACTGTTCGTCAATGATCTTCCATAGTTGCTCGAAGTTGCCTATGGGATCATTGGCGTACTCTTCTTCCCTGATGCAACCGGTCAGCGCCGGCAGGCAGCAGATTAGTAAAAGTAATTGTATAATCTTATTTTTCATTCTTCTTATCTATCGCTCTTTGAAATTTCAACATTAAATCTTTCGTTCTCTTAGTAGGCCCTTACCGATGAAGGCAGAGGGGCTGTTCCTTTTTTATTTCGGATTCGGTATAGGTCTTTCACAAATCCTACCATGAATACGTGTGAGTAGGTATGTGTCTTGATATTGTTAACGTTGGATTGCTGCAAGTCAGCCAGGTAGCTGAAGCGCATTTTGGTATATCCTATCGGCAGGTCGACGGAGAGCATCTGTCGCAACGAAGGTTGATTGTGCAGGGAGGTAAATTTTATTACTCCACTCGAATTTCCCAAAGAGAATATCTCGTAATAAGATTGTCCGTAGTGGGGAGAGAACATCACTCCCATAACCGGCAGATTGACCTGATAACGAAGCACCATTGGATACCGTTTGATTTTCAGGTGCCAAATAGCCATTCCGGAGGCATCCAGATTGACGTATGCCCGTGCGGATGCCGGATTGTTGGTGTTCCGGAGATTATAGACAAAGCCTCCGTTGACATCTATCAATCCTCCGGCTAATAATTTGAAATTATCTGTCAGGCGGAACTGGTAATGTAATCCATAGTTCCAGTTGACTAATCCGGAGAAAGTGTTATTGTTATCGGCCCGGTTGTGCGTATAGCTGATGTTTGCCTGAAAGAAGTTCTGCACAGATACATTTCCATCAAACAACTTGGTCATCCGAATCAATTCACGGGAAACACGGAAGTCGATTCCTTTGTATTCCTGCGGTGAAAGATAGGTGTCGAAAACGTTAGTAAATCCGACACCATACATGGTGGCACGTGTTACATACCGATGGGCTTGCAGACTGTCGATCTGCGCTTGTAATCTTGTGCAAAGGGCGAACAGGATGCAACCTGTCAGCCCCAAGTATATTAGTTTTTTCTTCATCAGAATAATTTCATCTGCCCGGTGATTTCATCAATAATATCGCCTTCGCTCTTGCCGCTGTCCGGATCCAGATTTTCCGGCTCCTCTTCAGGAACTTCCTGTTGTTCTTGTGAGGGTTCGGGGAAGCGAGTTGGTTCAAGCTCATTGATCGTCTCCACTGCATAGGTAGTGATACGTTTTCCCTTGGCTTTGAAACCTTTGACAGCAATGAATTCATCCGCATCGATATTCAACGGATCACGGAAATTGTCGTGTCCGCCAAATATGACTTCCAGACGAGGATAGTACTCGTCGGTCAGCAGGATCAGACGGTTGTTCTTATTTTCTCCCAAGTAGTTCTGTTTACGGTTGGAGGCCTCAAGACAGAAACGTTTCAGATACGGATAATTCTGTTGGTCGGCATCGTAAAGCGCGGCAGTCCATATCTTGTTAGGATCAAACTTCTCCACGATGCTTACATTATCTTCATAGTGGTTGCTCAAGTCGAAGTTGGTAGTATAGAAATCACCGTTGTTCAGAACAATCAATATGCTGTCGTCGCTTTGGAATTCACCCAGATATTCACCTCGTCCGTCATAGTTGAGGCGGAGTATGTCACGGTCAAACCATACTTTACGTCCACCGAGCGTGGAACCTCCTTTTTGTTTCAGGGATATCTTATGTACCGGCAAGCGGGTAAGAATCACGCCTCGTGCCTGACGTCCCTTGATGCTGACCTCACTGAAGTCATGCTCGAAAATGATACGGCGTACACGCGGATTCGGTTTCAGTGTCACCTTGATGATTTCGGCTTCTCCATTCGGGTTGGCGCTGAAATAGGTAATCCGTGATTCGGGAGTTCCCTGTGTGACATCATATTCGCGGTCGCGAACTACAGAGGTCACGGCGAAACGTTTTACGTATGTCGTTCCTTCTTTTCCGTCGCGGTAGGCTACATTGTAGATCGTACGTTTATCGTTCTTCTTGAATACATTGACATAGAGAACGTTTTTGCCGACGAACTTCTTGTCGGCAACAGGAGTTACGATATACTTACCGTCGCGGAAGAAGATAATGACATCATCGATATCCGAACAACATGCTACGAACTCGTCTTTTTTCAAGGCTGTTCCGATAAATCCTTCTTCGCGGTTGATATAAAGTTTTTCGTTTGCTTCTACTACTTTGGCAGCTTCGATGGTGTCGAAGTTACGCAGTTCCGTACGGCGCGGGAAGTTCTTGCCGTATTTGTTTTTCAACATCTGATACCAGTTGACGGTATAATCTACGATGTGAGCCAGATGATTATCAATCTCGGCCACTTCTTCTTTCATCTTGGCAATCAGTTCATCCGCTTTGTCCGAGTTGAATTTCAGAATACGCCCCATTTTGATTTCCATCAGTTTGAGAATATCCTCTTTGGTTACTTCGCGGATAAATTTCGGATAATAAGGCGTCAGGCGTTCGTCAATATGAGCACAAGCTGCGTCCATATCTTTGGATTGTTCGAACTCTTTGTCCTTATAGATGCGTTCTTCGATAAATATCTTTTCGAGCGAAGCAAAGTGCAACGCTTCCAGTATTTCGTTTTTCTTGATTTCCAGCTCCTGCTTTAGCAAATCCAGCGTGTTGTCTGCCGACTTTCTCAAGACTTTGCTGACAGTGAGGAAATGAGGTTTGCTGTCATCAATCACGCAGCAGTTGGGTGAGATACTTACTTCGCAATCGGTGAATGCGTACAATGCATCGATTGTTTTGTCCGATGATGTACCTGGTGCCAGATGCACTAATATTTCTACGTTGGCAGCTGTGTTGTCATCTACCTTGCGAATTTTGATTTTTCCTTTATCAACAGCTTTTAGGATAGAGTCGATCACTGTTGAAGTGGTTTTCCCATAAGGGATCTCTGTGATTGCAAGTGTTTTGTTATCAATCTTGTTGATCTTGGCACGTACTTTCACTGCTCCGCCACGTTCTCCGTCGTTGTATTTGGCTACGTCGATAGAACCACCCGTCTGGAAATCGGGATATAGTTGGAACTCTTCTCCACGGAGGTAGTTGATAGAGGCATCGCAAAGTTCGTTGAAGTTGTGCGGCAGTATCTTGGAAGAAAGCCCGACGGCGATACCTTCCACTCCTTGCGCCAGCAATAACGGGAATTTCACAGGGAGAGTGACCGGTTCCTTGTTTCGTCCGTCATAAGACAATTTCCATTCGGTAGTCTTGGGATTGAAGACAACATCCAGTGCAAACTTGGAAAGGCGTGCCTCGATATAACGGGGGGCGGCAGCACCATCTCCCGTAAGGATATTACCCCAGTTACCCTGACAGTCAATCAACAGGTCTTTCTGTCCCAACTGTACCAAGGCATCCCCGATAGAAGCATCCCCATGCGGGTGGAACTGCATGGTGTGTCCCACAATATTTGCCACTTTGTTATACCGCCCGTCATCCAGACGTTTCATAGAATGCAGGATACGACGTTGCACAGGCTTTAAACCGTCATTGATGTGAGGTACGGCACGTTCCAGAATAACATATGAAGCATAGTCCAGAAACCAATTCTGGTACATGCCTGTTAACTGATGTTTTACGCTTTCGTCCCGCGCGTCCGCCGGTTTGTAGTCTGAATGTTCTTCCGTTATCTCGTTGATTTCGTCACTCATAAAATTCGTATATACTATAATTTTAACGCATACGCACGCAAAAATACAAAAATAAAAGAGATTTCGATGAAAAACGGTGAATATTCCGTGTGTTAAAAGGGTATAAATCAGCTTTACGGAAGGAAAACAGAAAGGCATATCCTATCAAAGACATGCCTTTCTGTAAAATTATAACCTGATGAAAAAACGAGAAATGGGTACATGATTTAAACCCGTATTTCCCAACCTTTTTCGTACTCTCTTCCCCAAAGTTTATTAGCTTCCAAATCGTTAAGAATTCGTCCGCTTCCCGGATCAATCTGTAATGAATGTCCGACACGTTGGGCAATATTACCTAATTGTACCAACTGGGTACTGATACAGGCATCTACAATTCCGGAATTTAACTTTGTTCCTTTGCGAATGGCATCAAACCAGTTTCGGAAGTGAAAGGCATCCAGCTTTTCGGATGGATTCAACAGATTGCCAGTCTCAAATTTTAAATCACTTTTTACCTCTTTAATCGTTTTACCTTTTAAATCTGCAATTTTATATTCATTGCCACCGCCAATGAAGAGAGTTCCGGTTTCTCCATAAAATGCAGTTCCTACTCCATATCCGTCTACCGGCATCGTATTACAACTACGTCCTTCCCATGAAAAAGATGCTTCGTCACCAAATTGGAAGGTGATAAGTTGTGTGTCAGGAGTTTGCCAGTCGTCCTGAAAACGATACCGACCTCCGATAGAATCAACCTTTGTAGGATAATCTACACCCAATCCCCAGCGGAGTATATCAACAAAGTGAGTTCCATTGTTGAGCGCTTCACCTGTTCCCCAATTCCAGAACCAATGCCAGTTATAATGGATGAAATTATCTTTGAAATCAGCAACACGTGGGGCAGGACCTTGCCATAAATCCCAATCCAGATAATCAGGTACAGGAACAACTTTCCCTGTTCCAATGGAAGGGCGATTATTGACATACCAAGATTTGGCATATCTCACTTTTCCGATAGAACCGGATTTTATTTCTTCCATAGCTTTAATTACATTGGGAAAGGAACGGCGTTGGTTACCCACTTGAACAATCCGGTTATATTTCAAAGCGGCTCGAACCAACATTTCATTTTCTGCCGGATTATGACTGGTCGGTTTTTCCAGATAAACATGCTTTCCGGCCTGCATAGCCATAATGGCTGCTTTGGCATGCCAATGGTCAGGGGTAGCAATCACCACTGCTTCAAAATCGTTCGACTCTAACATCTTACGAATGTCTTTTTCTCCTTTGGGAGTACGTCCGGTAATTTTGTGGATAGCAGCCTGACATTTTTCTAATGCTCTTGAGTCTACATCACAAATGTAAGTAACTTCACAATCTGGAAGTTTGGCAAATCCTTGCGCCAGGGCCTTACCTCTCGAATTCACTCCAATGACTCCGATACGTATTTTTTCGTTAGCTCCCAGAATATCTTGATAACGGCTTGAACCGAATCCTGGAAGTATGCTTCCTAATGAGAGTGCAGCTGTACCTGCTACTGTTTTTTTGATAAAATCTCTTCTTGTTGTCATAGTATCTATTTTTCTCCAAAATTAGGTTGTTATTAGAATATGTGAATGAGCTTTTCCGTCAATTCTCCTTCAAAAAACGTAAATCTCTTATTTTTTTCTTCGGAAAAGGTGACTCAAGAATATCAGGATTCCTCGGGGAATCCATAATATAAGATAGATGAAAAAACTAATCACGATGACATACCCGATTTGGGATATTATTTCAATCCATGGGCGGGAATAGATAATGATTGCAATTACATTGATGATAAATGCAAGCAGGAAACTTAGAAGATAGATATTCCTTTCTTGTTTCAGCTTTTTTGATGTGATAATAATATCTTTCATGGCTTAGAATTTCATATAGGGTATTTTATATTCGTTGGGGAAGAGGATATGGCGTTGTTCATCCATTGCTTGATTCCCAAGTAAGCAAAGGACCGTAGAACAATAAGCCTCTTCTACTACATTCTGTGCTTTCTCTCCAGTGATACAAGATTGGCAGAAAGAGGATAGAATGATATCCGATCCGTCTTTATCTGCTCCGATCATACTTAAACCACTGTTAACGTGAATATCTCCGTCAATGATAAAATGTGGAGTGTATTCCATTTTTGTTTCCGGTCGCCAACTAGGTCCCGCTGTTGGTATAGCGGCAAAAGCTTTGTCTTTTACCTGGTCAATCAGTTGGCGGATGCCCGAAGTAGAATGGTCTTCTTCCAGGTAATAAATACCTTTAGCCATATCCATCGTACCTTTACTTCCCAGAATTTGGTCTTCCATTCCGTTGAACTTGTTGGCGATTAATGATTCATATGCAATCTTGGTTCCGTCGGAATATCGATAAGTCACATTTACACTATCGTATACTTCACGACCGTCTTTCCAGTAAACAATATCACCCATTCCCATGATACTTACCGGCATTCTTTTTGCGGCCCAGTTACATACTTCCAATTGATGGCAAGCTAGTTCAGTCATTAGTCCGCCCGAACTGTCTTTATATAATCTCCAATTGATTTTGCGCTCCAATTCCGGTGAAGGAGCAGGACGACGCCAGTCTGCATTTCTGAACCAATGACAGCGCATTCCTACCACATCTCCGATCAATCCGGAATGAATCATTTGCATCCCTTTGATATACTTCTCGTCGTACATTCGTTGCATACAAAAGTAGAGTACTTTTTCAGACTGGTTGTAAGTGTCATAGATAGCCTTGCACTCGTCAAGGGTGCGTGCCATTGCTTTTTCACAGAAGACATGTTTGCCGGCAGCTAATGCGTCCAACACAATAGGTGCGTGCCAGTTTAGTGGTGTGGATATGATGACTCCATCGATGTCTTTCGATTCCAGCAACTTACGGTAATCTGTATAGGATTTGGCATCCGGGCAAAGCTCCAATGCTTGCTGAAGATTGGGAGCATAATTGTCACACACGGCTACAATTTGTGCATGAGGTATTTCCTTGAGGTTATGGATGTGGTATTGCCCTCTGGAACCTGTGCCAATTAAAGCGATTCGTGCTTTTTCATGCTTGATCTCTTTTAGCTTTTCAGGGGTACAGGAAGTAAGCCAGGGAGTGGTCGCTAATAAAGCGGTTCCTCCGGCAACATATCCCAGACTTTTTATAAATTGTCTGAGTCCTAAGTCAACTCCTTTTTCTTTATGTTCTTTCATATTATAAGTCATATATGGTTGCTTGTATATTTTTAAAATTCTCTGTGAGTAATAGTTGCTCTTCTTTATTCGCAATCATCCATACGGTACTTAGAATTTCAGCTTCTAACGGATCTGCTGATATGATAGAGCTTGCTTTTCGTTGTTCATTAAATAGACCCGTAAGCGGATTCATAATGTGTCCGGTATAATGTATCGTATTACCGGAGGTGGATAATGTTGTATTTTCAAGATCGAATTCATTTAAAAGAGACTGATTATAAGGATTCAGAAAACTCACTTTCCAACTGTCTCCATACGGGTGGTGTCCCATGCCCAGAATTGAGCTATTGCCGAAATTGACAAACGCATGATTGACATCCTTTTGCTCTATGAGTCTTTTGATTTTCTTCAAAGCATACCCTTTGGCAAAGCCTCCGAAATCGAGTGAAATATCAGGAGACATAAAGGAAATGCGTTGATGGTCGTGAATTTGTATTTTGGAGAAATCTTTTAATGTAATGTCAAATAGATGAAAGGTGTTTTCATAATAATATTGGCAAAGTTGCAATATTTCCTCCAGTTCTTTGCTAATTTGAATATAACTTAGCAAAGCATGTTTATTAATTCCGGAGACCTCACTGTGGGGATCAAAACGGTTCAAGATCTTATCCAAACGTTCCAGCTCGTTGATGATATGGCACCAAAGTCCGTTTAAACGTTCTGCATCAGAATGAATAAGCAAGATATCGAATCGTGTCCCCATGATATGAGGAATGAAGCCATGAAACATGGCTTCATCTTTATAATATTTACATCCTGTCTCTAACACCTATTGTCTTATTTATTTTCTTTCTTTGCCATTTCTACAGCAGTTGTAGTAATGTAATATTTGGTTAATGTATTTGCGTTTTCCCATTCCGGGATGTTTTTGTTACGTATATAATGCAGGAAAGCTTTTGCTACTTTACTGAAGTGCTCTTCATGTCCTAGTCTGTATTCCTGTGGTATATCAATAAGATAAATCCCGTTACTTTTATTTTTGACGGATAAGAACGGATAGCTTTCTTGAAGTTGTTCTATCGTCTTTTGCAATTGAGTCTCAAAAGTATGGCTGTCAATGTTTGGCTTTTTCTGAATATACAATTCTTTCACAAAACCGTTCTTCTCATTTTGAACGATTTTTAAAGTTGCTTTGCTACCTTTTTTGATAGAAGTAAACGTATCTCCTCCATGAACTGGTGGCATATAATTCCATGTGACTTTCATTCCCATACAAATTCCTTTGACGGTGTAGTTGAGACTTCCGTTTGCCATAACTTTCAATACATCATTTTTTATGTATTGTTTCAGATAAATAGGGAAAGAGTCTGTTTGCGTTGATTGGCTGAACTCTGCCAATGTGATCGGGGTTGGCCAGTGTTTGGCCGAAAGTACTTTGACATCCGATTGATAATGAATTGCTTCATCTGGAAAACATTGCCAGTTGATAAGATCTATCAAATGTGTTGTTACATCTGCAATTCCTTCTCCTTGTTGTGCTATATCATAGTACCATGCAGGACGGACCAGCGGTTTTCCGGAAACCTTTTTAAAGAAATGATGTACGCTTTCCATTATTACAGAAGGGTTGTCCGGTGAGCCTTTTTGTAATTCTCCAAATAATTCTGTTTGATGTAAGAGCTCTTTTTCTATGATGTTGAGAATATCATATCGCTCCGTCATCAAATCATATAAAAGGAGCCCCTTTTGTTGTGCTAGCTGATAAGCCTCTGTCAATAATTGGAAGTCCTGTGAGTTAATAGCCAGTGGCTTATCTGCAAGAACATTATATCCGGCTTTGATAGATTCTATAATATATCGTGTCTTCTTCTGATTATTTCCAGCCAGAATTACGACATCACCTTTATGATCTGAAAGCATTTTCTGGAGATAATCTTCGCCTGTATATACCTGTTTCTTCCACGTGGTGGGAGACTCTGTTCGATGGTTGTAAGAGTCAATACTTTCCAGATATTGATTGACGCCTATTCCTTCGGGAGCGTATATCCGGATGGTATCATTAATAACAGCTAATGCATCTTTCTGAAGCAGACTGGCATGGAAATGTCCTGGATCAAGAACGACTACTTCTATTTTACATGAATCATTGGCTTCCGCCTTATTCATAGTCTGTTTCTTGGAGAAAGAACATGAAGCAACTATAAATAAGATTGATATAAGCCCGATTCCTTTATATATAAATTTCATTTTCTTATTTAT
>OHIN01001809.1_pt1 | contig 10160 bp, 6 predicted proteins | sample 1568261 | NCBI WGS metagenome assembly OHIN01 (sample SAMEA3879578, study PRJEB24766) | human gut metagenome | biome: human-associated habitat; feature: feces | place: USA | collected 1985/1987
AGGCAATATCGTTGTCGATGGTGCCGGGCAGGCCGATCATCGGGATGCCGCGGTGGGCCAGCTCACGAGCGCCGCGGTAAGAACCATCACCGCCAATGACCACCAGTGCATCGATCCCCAGCTCGCGGCATTTCTCGGCACCCTTGTCCTGACCTTCCTTGGTCTTGAACTCCAGGCAGCGGGCAGTGTAAAGGATCGTACCGCCTGCAGAAATGATGTTCGAGACACTGCGCAGGTTCATTTCAAAGCATTCACCGTTCAGCAGGCCGTTATAGCCGCGCTGAATGCCGATCATACGGTAACCCTTATGCAGGCCGGTACGGACTACGGCGCGCACAGCAGCGTTCATGCCGGGAGCATCACCGCCGCTTGTCAACACACCAATCGTTTTGATCTGCTTTTCCATACGAGAGATTCCCTCCAATTTTGTCTTCATTTACCCAGTAATATCACAGCGCTCTCCATTTCAACGCTGCTCAGAGCACTTCACTTGCCTTGAATCATTATAACACAAACGCTCCGTTTTGAAAACATTCTGCCTGTTAAGATTCGTGCACAGAAATGTCATTTTGTTGCAATATTGTCCGTGCCGACCAGTCTTTCCAGTTCTTTAAACAGCAACGGATGGCCGGAAGTGTAAAGATGACGCGGCACCTGCAGATACTGCTTGGTGTCCATCAGGTACAGAAGCACCGGCATATCGCCATCGAAAATATGCAGAAGATTTACCACCTTTGCATATTCCCTGCTGCTGCGGGACGGCACACGGATATAGAGTTTTTTTGCAGCCTTCCGCATCGGGTCCGGACGGCCCTTGTCCGGCCGGGAGGGATCATAGCTTTCAATGGGGACAACACTCTCTGCCAGCAGCTTGGAGGCTTCGTCCTCTCGCACAGAAAGCTTGCCGTCGATCACGACGACCGCGTTTTCGTGCAGCGAATCGCGGAAGGTGTCCAGCACTCTGGGGAACACGATCACCTCCATCGTACCGGTCAGGTCTTCCACACTGGTAAAGGCCATCATGCTGTTGGACTTGGTGGTCATCATGCGGCTTTTTACCACTGCACACACGATGCGCACCCTTTCGCCGTCCTTCACATGGGCATCCTCACCGGTCAGATCCTTGATGGAGTGGGACGCGATCCGCGCCGACTGCTCACGGTAGGCGTCCAGCGGATGGCCGGACAGGTACAGGCCGCTGACATCCTTTTCCTGCTGCAGCAGTTCCTTGTGGCTGTATTCCGACAGCTGTTTGATCTCATAGCTGTCCGCAGATGCTTCGTCTCGCGCTTCCCCGCTCATGACCGAGAACAGGTCCAGCTGACCGTCCAGATTGCGCCGGGAGTCTGTTTCGATGCTTTTCAGAATGCCTTCCACCGCCTCCACCTGACTGTGGCGGTTGCTGCCCATATGGTCAAAGGCACCGGCCTTGATCAGGCTTTCGACCGCCCGGCGGTTCAATTCTGTGCCATGCATCCGCTTGCAGAAATCGTACAAGCTGGTGTAGGGCTTATTCTGCCGCTCTCTGACCACATTCTCAATAAGGTTGCGTCCCACGTTCTTGACTGCGTTCAGTCCAAAACGGATCTGACCGTTGTCATCTGCCGTAAATCCGCCGTTTGAAACATTCACGTCCGGCGGCAGCACCTTAATTCCAAGCCGTGCGCACTCACCGGAGTACTCGATGACTTTATCGGTGTTGTCCAGCACGCTGGTCAGCAATGCAGCCATGAATTCGCTGGGGTAATGGCATTTGAGATAGGCTGTCTGAAATGCCACATAGGCATAGCAGGCAGCGTGGCTTTTGTTGAATGCATAGGAGGCAAAGCTGGACATTTCGTCGTAGATCTCATTTGCCACTTTTTCCGAAATGCCGTTTGCCACACAGCCCGGGCATTCGTTGCCGGGGTCGGTGCAGCCGTGCACAAAGTGCTCACGCTCTGCCTCCATGACAGCATGCTTCTTTTTGCTCATGGCACGGCGGACATTGTCTGCCTGCCCGAACGAGAAGCCTGCCAGTTCACGGAAGATCTGCATCACCTGTTCCTGATACACAATGCATCCGTTGGTCACGTCCAGAATATGCGCCAGCTGCGGGGTCTTGTAGCTGATCTTATCCGGCTCGTGGCGGTTGCGCAGATAGGTCGGGATGGAGTCCATGGGGCCGGGACGGTACAGGCTGATGAGAGCGATGACATCTTCAAGGTTCTGCGGCTGCAGGCCCACCAGGACCTGCTTCATGCCGGAAGATTCCAGCTGGAACACGCCTTCGGTATCGCCCTGCCCCAGCATCCTGTAGGTGTCCGGGTCGTCATAGTCCAGCTTCTGGACGGAAAACTCCGGGTCGTGCTTCTGCACGGCAATTTCCGCATCGCGGATGACCGTCAGGGTGCGCAGACCGAGAAAGTCCATCTTCAGAAGTCCAAGCTCCTCGATCTCGGTCATGTTGAACTGGGTCACGGGCAGACCATCATTGGTGGCCAGTGGCAGATAGTAGTCCGTAGGCTCCGGGGTAATGACAACGCCCGCCGCATGCGTGGATGCATGGCGGGGCATTCCCTCCACCTTCAGGGCCGTGTCGATCAGCTCCGTGACCTGCGGGTCGGTGTCGTACATCCGCTTCAGCTCTGTCGAGACCTCCAACGCACGCTTCAGGGTCATTTTCAGTTCCATGGGGACCTGCTTTGCCACCGCATCCACCTGCTGATACGGGATCCCCATTACACGGCCGACATCGCGGATGGCGTTGCGGGCTGCCATGGTGCCGAAGGTGACGATCTGCGCCACATGGTCAGCACCGTATTTGCGGTTGACGTAATCAATGACTTCCTGTCGGCGTTCGTAGCAGAAATCCACATCGAAGTCCGGCATACTGACACGCTCCGGGTTCAAAAAGCGTTCAAAGATCAGATTATAGCGGATGGGGTCGATATCCGTGATGCCCACACTGTAAGCCGCAATGCTGCCTGCACCGGAGCCGCGGCCCGGGCCCACCGGGATGCCCTGACTCTTGGCGTAGTTGACGTAGTCCCACACGATGAGGTAGTAGTTTGTGTAGCCCATCTTTTTGACCACGCCGATCTCGTAGCTCAGACGGTCTTTGTTGGCCTGCGGTACATCAGGCCCATAGCGGCGTTCCAGACCCTCCCAGCAGAGCTTTTCAAAAAACGCCTGATTATCCATCCCGTTCGGTGCTTTATAATAGGGGATCTTGGTGTGCCCGAAATCAAAATCAAAGCTGCACCGCTCCGCAATTTTGGCCGTATTTTCGCAGGCTTCCGGCACCATGGAGAACAGATCATACATTTCGTCTGTCGTTTTGACATAGAACTCGTCGGTCTGGAACTCCATTTTATCCGCATCCTGAATGGTCTTGCCGGTCTGGATGCACAGCAGGATGCCCTGCATCTTGGCATCCTCCCTGCGCAGATAGTGGGAGTCGTTGGTGGCTGCCATGGGGATGCCTGTTTCCCGCGCAAGCTTGATGAGCTGCGGCAGAACGATGTTGTCCTCTTTCAGGCCATGATCCTGCAGCTCAATGTAATAGTTGCCCTCGCCGAACAGGTCGCGGTACCACAAGGCGCTGGTTTTGGCACGCTCATAGTCGCCTGCCAGAATGGCCTGCGGGATCTCACCGGCCAGACAGGCAGACAGGCAGATCAGTCCCTCGTGATACTGCTCCAGCAGCTGCTTATCGATGCGGGGCTTGGAGTAAAAGCCCTCCACAAAAGAGGCCGATACCATTTTGATAAGGTTTTTGTAACCGGTCTCATCTTTGCACAGCAGGATCAGATGGTTATTGCCATCGATCTTGTTCACCTTATCAAAGCGGGTGCGGGTGGCAACATAGACTTCGCAGCCGATAATAGGCTTGATGCCCGCCTTTTTAGCCGCCTTGTAAAACTGCACACAGCCGTACATAACGCCATGGTCCGTGCAGGCAATAGCGGTCTGTCCGCACTCTTTTACGCGCTCCATCAGCTGGTCGATGCGGCAGGCACCGTCCAGAAGGCTGTATTCCGTATGGATGTGCAGATGAACGAAGTCCCTTCCAAGACGGTTGTTCTCACTGATCTCGCTCACGCTGTGCCTCCTGTTCCAGATTCTTCCGCAGATTTTCGGCCAATGCCTCCAGCTTCTTCATCCGGTGCGACAGGCCGGATTTGCTCACCGCAGGCTCAAAGCAGCCGCACAGTGCTGTGAGCGAAAGGTCCGGGTACTGCATCCGTTTGGCGGCAGCTTGCTGCAGCACCTCCGGCAAGGTGGAAAGGGCATCCTGCTCTTCCAGAAATCGGATCGCCTTCAGCGTCTGCGCATTGGCGCGGGCCGTTTTGCCGAGGTTTGCGGTGTCGCAGTTGGTCTGACGATTCGTCTGGTTGCGCACCTGCTTGAACGCCTTCTGCGCGTGCATCTCCTCAGCGGCATTCACTGCCCCCATAAAGCTGAGCAGACGTTCTACATTGGCTCCCGTTTTAACGTAGATCAGGTTCACACCGTTGCGCCGGGTGCGGTGCGGTGCAAACTCATGCTCTGCCAGCAATGCTTCAAAGTCCCGTGCAAGATTGGTGCGGGAGGTAAGAAACTCCAGATTGTATTCCTTCTGCGGGTCAATGACCGTTCCACTGCACAAAAAAGCTGCGCCAATGTACGCACTGACGCAGGTCTGGCAGCGGATAAGGCGGGGATCGATCTGCAGGCTGGTTTCACTGCCGGTGGTGCCGAACAGCTCATGCATCCGGGCCACCTGCTCCGGCGCACGGATGTTGAACTCGTACAAAACACCGCTGGGCCGCTGCTTTTGCAAAATCTCGCCCTGCACGCCGCAGCGGGCAAACAGCTGCTGTGCAGCCTGCACCGTCTCCTGCTGTTCGGTCTGCACCACAAGGCCCCTGGCATCAAAATATTTGGCAAAGCACGCAATGCCATAGGCCGCCGCACGCACACAGCAATCCTTCTGGATGCTGCGCGCAGCGATCTCCTCCCGCGCACGGGACGCAAAACTACTCATATTTCCTCAATTCTGTCAACGCATGGCATCACGATGCTGCACGCCCGGCTCGTAGCCGAGTGCCGTGCAATACTCCGCGATCTTACGCGCAAATGTAATGGAGCGGTGTTTGCCGCCGGTACATCCCACCGCAATGGTCAGCTGGCTTTTGCCCTCCTTGACGTAAAGCGGCAGTGCACACTGCAAAAAGCTTTCGTAGCGCTTGAGCAGCTCCTGCGCCTCCGGGTGCGACATAACAAAGTCCACCACTTCCTGATCCAGTCCCGTCTTGTGCTTGAGCTCCGGGACATAGAAAGGATTGGGCAGACAGCGCACGTCCAGCACGAGGTCTGCTTCCGGCGGAATGCCAAACTTGAAGCCAAAGGACATCACGGTCAGGCGCATTGCACTTTTTGCTCCGCCATTTTTCACAAACAGGTCGCAGATGCGCTCCTTGTTCTGTGCAGTGGAGAGCAGTGCCGTATTGATGGTATAGTCTGCACGCTCCTGCAGCGGCTTCAGAATCTTGCGTTCCTTTGCAAAGGCCTCCCGCGTGGAAATGCCCTCCGAAATGCTGATGGGATGACGGCGGCGGGTCTCGCTGTAGCGGCGCATGAGCACATCATCCGGGGCATCCAGAAACAGGACCTTATACAGGATCCCCTGCTCGTCCAGTTTATGAAGCGCCTGCTCGATCTCCTCGCTGGTGCGGCAGCCGCGCACATCCATAGAAAGTGCCACCCGCTCCAGCTGGCTGTCGCCTGCTTCCGAGAACGCAGTGATGCTGGGCAGCAGTCCGGCCGGAACATTATCGATGCAGAAAAAGCCGATATCCTCCAGCGCGTTCATGGCGACCGATTTGCCTGCGCCGGAAAGTCCGCTGACGATCAACAGCTCCATAATTGATATCCCGCTCCTTTTATCTTGGCCAATGTTTTTATTTCACAACACGGATCTCTTTTTCCAGTTCATAGCCGGTCTTTTCCTTCACGATGGCACGCACCTCATCGCAGAGAGCCAGCACATCAGCACAGGTGGCACCGCCGAGGTTGACCACAAAGCCGCAGTGCTTATCGCTGACGGCGGCACCGCCGTGACGGAAACCGCGCAGGCCGCACTGGTCGATAAGTGCAGCTGCAAAAGCACCTGCCGGGCGCTTGAAGGTGCTGCCGGCACTGGGCTTATCCAGCGGCTGCTTGTCCACACGCTTTGCCATCAGTTCATCCATTTTTGCACGGATGTCCGCTGCGTTCCCGGGCTGCAGCGCAAACTGCGCCGAAAGGATGCAGCCGCCATTTTCTTCAAAAATGCTGTGGCGGTAGCTCAGGTCCAGTTCTGCTGCTGATGCCTGCACAACCTCTCCTTCTGCGGTCAGATACCGCACCACGGTGAGGACATCCTTCATTTCGCCGCCATAGGCACCCGCATTCATATACACTGCACCGCCCACCGTGCCGGGGATGCCGTAGGCAAATTCCAGACCGGACAGGCCGTGTTCCAGCGCAGCTCTGCACAGGGCTGCGAGCCGGACGCCCGCACCGGCTGTCAGCATATTGCCTGCAACGGCAATATCGCTGCCCAGTGCAGAAATGTCGATCACCACACCGGCAAAGCCCTCATCCGCAAACAGGATATTGCTGCCGTTGCCCAGCAGATAATAGCGGACAGCCTGCTCTTTGCACAGCGCAGCCGCACTGCAAAGCTGCTGTTCTGTCTGCGGCTGCACGAACAGCTGTGCAGGGCCGCCGATCTTAAAGGTACAGTGTGCCGCAAGCGGCTCGTTCTCCCGGAACGGGATGCCTGCCTGCTGCAGCTTCTGTTTGAATCGTTCCATAGTGGGTAGCTCCTAAATCAGTCCATTTTGTCATCCAGACCCAGACGGATCAGCAGCTCACGCGCTGCATTGTAGCCCATCTTCTTCTGGCGGTTGTTGATGGCGGCAGTTTCCAGCACGACAGCCAGATTGCGGCCCGGTGAGACCGGAATGCTGGTGCTGGGGATGCTGACGCCCAGAATATCGTAGTACTCGTTTTCCAGACCGGTGCGCTGATAGTTTTTGGTGGGGTCCCATGTCTCCAGCTGAACAACAAGATCCAGACTTTCGCTCAGTTTGACCGCGCCAACGCCGTACACACGGGCCACATTGACGATGCCAATGCCTCGCAGCTCAATAAAGTGGCGGATATTTTCCGGTGCGGTGCCCATGATCTGGCGGTTGGATACCTTGCGCAGCTCCACAGCATCGTCTGCTACCAGACGGTGGCCGCGCTTGACCAGCTCGATGGCAAGCTCACTTTTGCCGATGCCGCTGTCGCCCAAGATCAGGATGCCCTCGCCATACACCTCCACCAGCACGCCGTGCCGGGTGATGCGGGGTGCCAGTTCCAGATTCAGCACACTGATCAGGCTGCCCATCAGCGTACAGGTCGTCTCGTTGGAGCGCAGCAGCGCTACGCCATGCTTCTGGGCCAGTTCCTGCATTTCCGGGAAGGGAGTCAATTCCTCGCTGCGGCAGACAATAACAGCCGGCGGCTGCTGACGAAACAGCTGATCCAGCGCTTCGTAGCGTTTTTCTGCCGAAAGGCCGGACAGAAAGTTCATCTCTGCCAGACCCATGATCTGCAGGCGCAGCTTATCAAAATAATCGTAATAACCCGCAAGAAACAGACCGGGACGGTTGACCTCGGCGATCTCCACACAGATCTGATCCAGTTCCTTTGGCGTATAGACAACTTCCATACTGACACGGTCGGTCAGCGTTTTGAGTGAGACATTGAATGTGCCCATCCTTGTTTCCTCCTGTGCTCCCTTTTGCCGTGCAGCACCGCCATTCCGCCGGGCGGGCACAGCATTCTTTCCTTTTATTATAATAGAATGATTCCTAAAAAACAATACAGCCGCTCTTTCTTTTTCCTTTGCCGGAAAGAAACCTGCGCAGCAGTGTGTCCATGCACTTTATTTTTACATTTTTCTTACTTTTACACGGATTTTACATTCCGCGGATTTTGGATTTTACATTGCAACAGTATACTCTCAGACAGGAGAGAACCATCAAAACACGCAGGATGCTCTTTCTGTAAGCAGAGCGCCTCCGTTCCGGCGGTGTGCACTGCGGGTGAAAGTAGCTTCTGAAATCAAAAGTGAGGAAATCTTTATGACCATTTTCAATGTCTTTTCCCTGCTTGGCGGCCTTGCCCTGTTTTTGTTCGGCATGGACATCATGGGCAAGGCCCTGGAAAAGCAGGCCGGCGGCCAGCTGCAGAAGATCCTGAGCAAGCTGACCGATAACCCCCTCAAGGGTTTTTTCCTTGGCCTGTGCGTCACCGCTGTGATCCAGAGTTCCAGCGCTACCACCGTTATGGTAGTCGGCTTTGTCAACAGCGGCATCATGGAACTGCATCAGGCCATTGGCGTCATCATGGGCAGCAATGTGGGTACTACCGTCACCAGCTGGATCCTGAGCCTTTCCGGCCTGCAGGGTGACAGTCTCCTCATCAATCTGCTCAAACCCACTTCTTTCAGTCCTTTGCTTGCATTTATCGGCATTTTGCTGTATATGTGTAAGAGTGAGAAGAAAAAGGGCATCGGCACCATTCTCATCGGCTTTGCTGTGCTGATGACCGGCATGACTGCCATGTCCAACGCCGTCCTGCCCTTGCAGAACGAGGCATGGTTCACCAGCCTGTTCACCCGCTTCTCCAACCCCCTTCTGGGCGTTCTGGTCGGTGCCCTTGTCACCGGCATCATCCAGAGCTCCAGCGCCAGCGTCGGCATCCTGCAGGCATTGAGCGCCACCGGCGTTATCACCTACGGCAGTGCCATTCCCATCATCATGGGACAGAACATTGGCACCTGTGTCACCGCGTTGATCTCCTCTGTGGGCGCCAACAAGAATGCACGCCGTGCCGCCATGGTCCATCTGTACTTCAACATCATCGGTGTAAGCATCTTCCTTGTCGGCTTTTACGGTCTGAATACGATCTGTCACTTTGCTTTTGTGAACACCACCATCGAGGCATGGGGCATCGCTGTGGTGCACTCGGTGTTCAATATCGTGGCAACGCTGGTGCTGCTGCCCTTTGCAAGCCTGCTGGAAAAGCTGGCCATCCTCACCATTCCGGATTCGCCGGAAAAGGAAAGCTTTGCGCTGCTGGATGACCGCCTGCTGAACACCCCTGCCGTGGCTGTGGAGCGTGCCCGCTCTGCTACGGCTGAAATGGCAGAGCTTGCCCGTGTGGGCGTGATGCAGGCCATGAGCCTGACCCATGAGTGGAACGACACACTTGCGCAGAAGGTCCGCGAGGAGGAGACGCAGGTAGACCGTTACGAGGACGCTCTCGGCACCTACCTTGTCAAGCTTTCCAGCCGTGAGCTGAACCACACCGACAGCCAGAGCGTGAACACCCTGCTGCACACCATCAGCGATTTTGAGCGCATCAGCGACCATTCCGTAAACCTGCTGGAATCCGCCGAGGAGATGCACACCAAAGACATCCAGTTCTCGCAGGATGCCCGGGACGAGCTGCAGGTGCTGGAGGATGCCGTGCAGGATATCCTGAACCGCACCACCGATGCCTTCCATAAAGGCGACCTGCATCTTGCCAGCAAGGTGGAGCCGCTGGAAGCCGTGGTCAACGAGCTGGTGCGCGCCATCAAAGCCCATCATATCGCCCGCCTGCAGGCCGGCAACTGCTCCATCGAGTACGGCTTTGTTCTGGATGACCTGCTGACCAACTATGAGCGCGTGTGCGACCACTGCAGCAATGTTGCCGTTGCACAGATCGAGGTCGCACAGGACAGTTTTGATACCCACGCTTACCTCAACGAGCTGCGTCACGGCAGTGACACCAAGGAAAGTGAGGAATTCCATCGTCGTTTGGACCGTTACCGTGAGCGCTATCTTTTCCCTGAAAATCAGTCTGCGGAGGATTTTGACAAATGATCTATATTGTGGAAGACGATGCCGCCATCCGGGAGCTGGAGCAGTATGCCCTGCAGTCCAGCGGATACGAGGTGGCCAGCTTTGAGAGCTCGGAGCCCTTCTGGCAGGCCATGCACGCTGCAGAGCCGGAGCTGGTGATCCTGGATGTGATGCTGCCCGGTGAGGACGGCTTCTCCATCCTGAAAAAGCTGCGCAACACCCCTTCCCTGCGGCGGCTGCCCATCATCATGG
>OHIN01001817.1_pt1 | contig 10114 bp, 8 predicted proteins | sample 1568261 | NCBI WGS metagenome assembly OHIN01 (sample SAMEA3879578, study PRJEB24766) | human gut metagenome | biome: human-associated habitat; feature: feces | place: USA | collected 1985/1987
CCAATAGACGATATCCCCCATGCCGGCCACCTTTTCGGGAAGCATCCGGAGCGCCCAGTTTCCAACCTGCAACTGATGGGTTGCCAATTCTGTTACCAAGCCGCATGAATATTCCTTATATAAACGCCAGTTGATCTTACGTTCCAAATCGGGAGAAGGGACCGGACGGCGCCAGTCGTTATTACGGAACCAATACGCCCGTATCGAATTTATCTCTCCCAACAAGCCGGCATGGATCATTTCCATCGCCTTTATATATTTCGGATCATACAAGCGCTGCTGGCCGATAAACATCACCTTGCCGGATTCCTTAAACACATTATACATATCCAGACAGTCAGCACACGTCATCGCCATCGATTTCTCGCAGAAGACATGCTTTCCGGCATGCAAGGCGTCTATTGTGATATGCGCATGTTCGTACAGCGGAGTGGCGATCATGACAGCTTGTATATCTCTATCATCCAAAAGCTTCCGGTAATCGTCATATGTCTTGGCTTTCGGATAGAGAGCCGAAGCCTCTTTCAGGTGGGGAGGATAATTATCACACAAGGCAACCACATCGGCATACGGAATCGTCTTCAGGTTATTCAAATGGTACTGTCCACGCGAACCTGTACCGATAAATCCGATCCGCACCTTTTCCTTTGCGATCTGCACCTTATCGTCGGCACTACAGGACTGCAACCAGGGAAACGCGGAAAGCAGCACACCGCCTCCACCAATCATTCCCAACTCCTTGAAGAAGTCCCGCCGGCTTAAATTGACTGAATTCTCATCATTTTTCATAACTTATATACATGTTTTTCATAAATATCAAATTGAGACGCGATTACCGGAACACGCTCGTCGCCGCAGATCATAAAGGCAGTTGTCAGAATCTCCGCCACCACCGGATCTTTCGCCACCACCGACACCATTTTCTTATCCTCCACGAATGTTCCCGTATGCGGGTTCACGATATGGCGCGGATGGGAAGGCATATTTCCCGATATCGATAACGAACTATCACTCAACTTCAAATCGGCAATCCGCTCTTTCGTAAACGGATTGTCAAGACCCACCGGCCAATATTCGCCGCACGGATGCGTACCGACCGCCAGAACCGAACTATTTCCGAAATTGACAAGCGCCTTACCAATCCCGTTTTCTTCCAACAGTTCCCGTATTTTAGCAAGCGCATATCCTTTCCCGTACCCGCCGAGATCAATGTGTAAAGATTCAGAAAAGAAAAAAATGCTTTTATCTTCTTCCGTCAGCAATACCAGGTCGAATCCCTGCAAAGTTATATCGTAATATCCTTCCGTCAGCTCATTGTAACGCTTGCAGTTCAACAATATATTCCAAAGCTCTTCCCCCACCGTCACCGGATAGTGTCCGGCTTCCCGGTTAACAAATGAAACCTCACTCTCCGGATCGAACCGGTTCAGCATTTTATCTAATCGCTGCACTTCCGATTCGACCTTTTCCCAGACCGTACCAAGAAGGCGGGGATCACTGCCGACCATCAAGATGTCAAACTGCGTTCCCATTACCGACGACATAGATCCATGGAAAAGCCCAGAAGCCGCATAATAGTTAGAATAAGCCATTTGTTACCTGTTATTTTTTACATGGTTCAAAGAGGTGTGCGTACACACTCTGCAAATATAGGGGATTTGTTCGTTTCACAAATAGAATTAGGCAACCTTTTTCTCAAAAGGTTGCCTAATTAGCGTTTATTTTCGTTTAAAACATTTATTACAACTCAACCTTCGCCAAGCAGAATTCCTTTTCCGGATGATAAGCCAGAACGCAGTGCCAAGCCTGTTACATTTTATTGGCACAAGAGTTCCACTGGCATGGTACTCCCGTTTCATGGGCAGGAAACAGTAGTTTCATAGGTAGGGAACGACCGTTACATAGGCAGGAAACAACACCAGCACTGCTATCTCCTCACCCTTTTGATGCCTCCGAGGCTGAAAAAAGAAACCAGCCATTCGTTTATTACAAGATAATAGCTTACATTTGCATCTAAAAGTATTATCTAAAATCTATGATTCCGATGAGTACACAAATTAGTAAAAGCCTGATAGCGCTTTTCTTTTTAGGAATGTTCGTAACCGGTTGCAATACTAACACGAAGCAAACGGCCGATAATGATATTAAATTCGATTCTATCCGGGTGGATAGGACCTATCATCTGCTGAATAATCCCGATAATCCCAATTGCAACTTGCAATTGAACTTCACCTATCCTGCCAAATTTTCCGATAAAGAGATTCTGAAAAAGATACAGAATGACTTTGTCCTCTCCTACTTCGGCGAGAATTATGAGAACCTGTCTCCAGAAGAGGCGGTCGCCAAGTACACGGAAGACTATCTGAACAACTATAAAGAACTGGAAGCCGATTTCAAGGCAGAGTTGGAAAAGAAGGACGATCTGCCGGTCGGAGCCTGGTTCTCTTATTTCGAAATGTCATCGGATGAAATCGTCTACAACCAGAATGACATTCTGAGCTATACTGTAAGTTTCGAAAACTATACAGGCGGTGCACACGGTTCGCATGCCTACAACAATCATGTGATCAACTTGAAAACAGGCAATGCAATCACAGAAGAAGATATTTTCATCGAGAACTTCCAGGACAGCCTCGCACAGATATTGATCGATCATATTGCCAAACAAAACAAGGTGGAGAATCCGAAAGATTTGGAAAACATCGGTTTTTTCAGTGTCGAAGAAATTTTTCCGAACGGTAATTTCCTGGTCGACGAGGACGGCATCACGTATACCTTTAATGAATATGAGATCGCCGCTTACGTGGTAAGGGAAACAAACGTATTCTTGCCCTATACGGAAATCCTATATCTATTGAAAAAAGACAGTCCGATCGCGAAACTAATTGACAATTGACAAATAAAATATAACAATAATCCTATACATATAATTTATGGATAACAATGCAACAATATCCTCCCAATTGTCAATTGTTAATTGTCAATTGTCAATTCTAAAGTCTTACTTTCCAACGCTAACCGATGCGCAAAAGCAACAGATAGACGCCCTGTTTGATTTGTATTCAGACTGGAATTCCAAAATCAATGTAATTTCACGCAAAGATATAGAGAACCTGTACCTGCACCACGTACTTCATTCGTTAGGTATCTTGAAAATGCTGAAATTCAGAGAAGGATCGACAATTATGGATATCGGTACGGGAGGCGGTTTTCCCGGCATACCACTTGCGATCCTGCTCCCTGAAGTACAGTTTCATTTGGTAGACAGTATCGGAAAAAAAATCAAGGTCGGACAAGCTGTAGCCGAAGCGATCGGTCTGAAAAACGTCACTTTCCGCCATTGTCGTGCCGAAGAGGAAAAACAATTATTCGACTTTGTCGTGAGTCGTGCCGTCATGCCGCTGGCCGATCTGGTAAAAATCGCCCGTAAGAATATAAAGAAGGAACAACAAAATGCACTTCCTAACGGTTTGATTTGTCTGAAAGGAGGAGAGTTGCAGCATGAAATATTGCCATTCCACAAGCAAGCTGTCAGCCTCAACCTGAGTGATCATTTTAAAGAAGAATTTTTCCAAACTAAAAAAGTTGTTTACGTACCGTTATGATTACAATAAAATCGTTTGAGTTCAATTATTTCCAGGAAAACACATTCCTGCTGTATGATGATACACGCGAGGCCGTACTGATCGATTGTGGTTGCTGTCGCAAGGAAGAAGAAAAGGAGTTAACCGACTTTATCCTCGAAAACAAGTTGACATTAAAGCATTTGCTCTGTACTCATCTGCACGTGGATCACGTATTTGGAAACGGTTTTATATATAAGACATACGGTTTGAAACCCGAAGCGAACAAGCAGGATGTCGAGAAACTGCCCTCTCCGGACGAACAGGCCAAGTTGTTCGGACTCCGTCAGCATGTCGAGAATGTCCCGGTTGAAAAATATATCGTAGGAGGCGAGATCATTAAGTTCGGCACATCCGAACTTCAAGTGCTGACAGTTCCCGGACATTCACCCGGCAGCATCGCTTTCTATAACAAAAAGAACGGCTTTGCGATCGTCGGCGATGCACTGTTTGCCGGAAGTATCGGCCGTACCGACCTTTGGGGTGGAAACCAGGAGGTATTGGTTGCCGCCATCCACGACAAACTCCTTTCACTTCCCGACGAGACAGTAATCTATCCGGGGCATGGACCGGAAACAAGAGTCATCGATGAGAAGTTCAACAATCCCTATTTGTAATTGACAATTAAGAATTAATTCATAAATCATAAATCACAATATTATGGACACAAATAAATTTGTAAACCGCCACGTTGGTATCTCGGCAGAAGACATTCCTTCCATGCTGCAAGCCATCGGCGTCAAGTCGGTTGACGAACTGATCGATCAGACCATCCCGTCCGACATCCGTTTGAAAGAACCGCTTAACCTTCCCGAACCCATGACGGAACGTGAGTTCGCAGAACACATCTCGGAGTTGGCATCCAAAAACGAAGTCTTCACTTCTTATATCGGAATGGGTTGGTATGACACAGTATGTCCGGCTCCTATCCAACGTAACGTATTTGAAAATCCGGTTTGGTACACTTCCTACACTCCGTACCAGGCAGAAGTTTCACAAGGACGTCTGGAAGCTTTGTTGAATTTCCAGACTGTTATCGCTGAACTGACCGGCCTGCCGCTAGCCAACTGTTCCCTGCTGGACGAAGCGACAGCAGCAGCCGAAGCGGCAACCATGTTCTACGGTAGCCGTAGCCGTGCACAGGTGAAAGCAGAAGCCAATACGTTGTTTGTCGACGAAAACGTATTCGCCTCTACACTGGCCGTTATCAACACTCGCATGATCCCGCAAGGCATCAAGGTCGTTGTGGGTGATTACAAAACATTTGAATTCACACCGGATGTATTCGGGGCTATCGTCCAGTATCCGAATGCCGACGGTTCGATCGAAGATTATAAAGAATTCATCGTACGTGCCAATGCCGGTGGAGCACGTGTCGCCGTTGCTGCCGACCTGATGAGTCTTGTCCTGCTGACTCCTCCGGGAGAATGGGGTGCAGATGTCGTGTTCGGAAGCAGCCAACGTTTCGGTATCCCGATGTTCTACGGTGGTCCGTCCGCTGCATTCTTCGCCACGAAAGACGAATACAAGCGTTCCATCCCCGGACGTATCATCGGCATTTCCAAAGATACCTATGGACACACGGCTTACCGCTTGGCTTTGCAAACACGCGAACAACATATCAAACGTGAAAAGGCAACCTCCAATATCTGTACCGCCCAAGCCTTGCTAGCCACGATGGCTGGTTTCTACGCCGTTTACCACGGTGCCGAAGGCTTGAAGAACATCGCAGGTCGTATCCACGCTTCTGCAGGTTTCCTAACAGGCGAGTTGGAAAAACTAGGCTACAAACAATTGAACAAAAACTATTTCGACACACTGAAAATCCAGTTGCCGGAACATGTATCCATCAATGCACTCCGCGAGATCGCATTGGAATGTAAGGTGAACTTGCGTTACTTCGATGCCGGACAGATCGGCATCAGCTTGGACGAAACGACCGGACCGACCGATATCGGCGTATTGCTGTATATCTTCGCAGGGGCAGCCGGAAAGGACTACATGCTGAAAGAAGCCGTTCCTGAGAAAACTTATTTCGATCCGAAATTCGCCCGTACTTCCGAATTCCTGCAAGAAGACGTATTCAAAAAATATCATACCGAAACGGAACTGATGCGTTATATCACCCGCCTGGGACGAAAGGATGTTTCATTGGCCCAATCCATGATCTCTTTAGGTTCTTGTACGATGAAACTGAATCCGGCATCGACCATGCTTCCACTCAGCCGTCCGGAATTCATGAATATACATCCGTATGCACCGGAAGACCAGGTCGAAGGCTACACGGAACTGATTGAAAACCTATCGGCTTACTTGTGTGAGATCACCGGATTCAAAGGCTGTACGCTGCAACCTAATTCCGGAGCAGCCGGCGAATATACAGGTCTGCGCGTAATCCGGGCTTATCTGGAAAGCATCGGGCAGGGACATCGCAACATCGTCCTGCTTCCTGCCTCTGCCCACGGTACGAACCCGGCAAGTGCGGTTCAATGCGGTTTTACGACCGTTACGGTGAAATGTGACGACAAAGGAAATATCGACTTGGAAGATTTCCGGGCTAAAGCCGAAGCCAACAAGGACAACTTAGCAGCCAGCATGATCACCTATCCGTCTACTCACGGTATCTTCGAGGTGGACATCAAGGAAATGTGCGACATTGTTCACGCTTGCGGTGGTCAGCTGTATATGGACGGCGCCAACATGAATGCACAAGTCGGTCTGACCAATCCGGGTACTATCGGTGCAGACGTCTGCCACCTAAACCTGCATAAGACCTTTTCTTCTCCTCACGGAGGAGGCGGTCCCGGTGTCGGTCCGATCTGCGTTGCCGCACATCTCGTCCCGTTCCTGCCACAGCATCCGATATTATGGGGCAGCGACCTGAACACAGTCTCCGCCGCACCTTACGGTAGCGCGGGCATTCTGCCGATCACATATGCTTATATCCGCATGTTGGGAACAGAAGGGTTGGAAACGGTCACCAAGACCGCGATCTTGAATGCGAATTATCTGGCAGCCAAATTCAAAGACACTTACGGAATCGTTTACACAGGTGCTACAGGTCGCGTCGGTCACGAACTGATCCTGGAATGCCGCACGGTAAAAGAACGTTCGGGCATCGATGAAGGCGATATCGCCAAGCGCCTGATGGACTTCGGCTACCACGCTCCAACTCTTTCCTTCCCTGTTCACGGCACTCTGATGGTCGAACCGACCGAAAGCGAAAGCAAAGCCGAACTGGATCGTTTCGTCGAGGTGCTGGAATGTATCTGGAACGAAATCAAGGAAGTGGAAGAAGGCAAGGCTTCAAAGGAAGACAACGTATTAAAGAACGCTCCTCATCCCGAATATGAAGTAACGGCCGACGAATGGAAACACGAGTATCCGCGCAGCAAGGCCGCCTTCCCGCTGGAATGGTTGCACGACAGCAAATTCTGGGTGAATGTAGCCCGCGTAGACAATGCGTATGGCGACCGCAACCTGATTCCAACACTTTGTGCATGCGAAATTTAATATAAACCGGCGCAAACCTATTACTCGATTTCGACTTGACAAAACGGTGCCAAAGCACCTTTATCACGATCTTTCAGGCACGGATTTCACGGATTGACACGGATAAATTTATTTTCTTTCCGTGTTTTCCGTGTAATCCGTGCCTAAATTATGGTGATTAGTAAGGTGGTAAGTAAAAAGAAAGGATATGCTCAAAAAAACCTAAAGTGTGCAGATTCCAGACGAAAGTTCTTTGATATAAAGAATGTTTGATTACTTTTGCAGGTCAGTATTCAGAAGGTTAATTCGAACAAATATCCAATATAGAAATCTAATATTCCTATAATATGAGTTTAAAAATTATTGTATTGGCGAAACAGGTTCCGGACACACGCAATGTGGGAAAGGATGCGATGAAAGAGGACGGAACTATCAACCGGGCCGCACTTCCCGCAATCTTCAACCCGGAAGATCTGAACGCATTAGAACAAGCCCTCCGCTTGAAAGACGCCTATCCGGGAACTACGGTAACCTTGTTAACAATGGGTCCGGGGCGTGCAGCTGAAATTATTCGTGAAGGTTTATACCGGGGAGCAGACGGTGGTTATCTGCTAACCGACCGTGCATTTGCCGGTGCCGACACTTTGGCAACGTCTTATGCGCTTGCCACAGCAATCAAGAAAATAGGTGACTACGATATTATCATCGGAGGACGCCAGGCTATTGACGGCGATACAGCACAGGTAGGTCCTCAAGTCGCTGAAAAGTTAGGATTAACACAGGTCACATATGCCGAAGAAATCCTGAACGTAGACGAAAAGAATCGCAGTATCACAGTGAAACGGCATATCGACGGTGGTGTCGAAACAGTGGAAGGTCCGCTGCCTATCGTGATTACGGTCAACGGTTCGGCTGCCCCCTGCCGTCCGCGTAATGCCAAGTTGGTGATGAAATACAAACGGGCATTGGGCGCGCAGGAAAAAGCTCCCGCTCCCGCCTGCCATCCGGAAGGCGTATCGGCACTGCCATACCCCGAACTGTATGAAAAGCGCCCGTACCTGAATATTCCGGAATGGAGTGTTGCCGATGTAAACGGAGATCTCGCACAATGCGGTTTGTCCGGTTCGCCGACAAAAGTCAAAGCGATTCAGAACATCGTGTTCCAGGCAAAGGAAAGCAAGACGCTGACCAGCTCAGACAAGGATGTGGAAGATTTGATTGTTGAACTGTTAGCTAACCACACTATCGGATAATTGACAATTGATAATTGACAATTCATACGGTAAAAAAGATTGAACAATATGAATAATGTATTTGTATATTGTGAGCTTGAAGGTACAACGATTGCCGATGTAAGCCTCGAACTGCTGACCAAAGGTCGCAAGTTAGCCAACCAGTTGAACTGCCAACTCGAAGCCATTGTGGCCGGTTCCGGACTGGAAGGGATTGAAAAGCAGGTGATGCCTTATGGCGTGGACAAGGTGCATATTTTTGACGCCCCCGGTCTGTTCCCGTACACTTCCCTTCCTCATTCTTCTGTTTTGATCAATCTGTTCAAAGAAGAAAAACCGCAGATCTGCCTGATGGGAGCAACGGTTATCGGCCGTGACTTAGGCCCCCGTGTTTCTTCTGCACTGACAAGCGGTCTGACAGCAGACTGTACATCCCTCGAAATCGGCTCGCACGAAGACAAAAGAGCTGGTAAAACATACGAAAACCTGTTATACCAGATCCGTCCCGCTTTCGGTGGTAACATCGTAGCGACGATCATCAATCCGGAACACCGTCCTCAGATGGCGACTGTTCGCGAAGGTGTGATGAAAAAAGAAATTCTGGACGCCGGTTATAAAGGCGAAGTGGTAAAACACGACGTCGCCAAATATGTTCCGGAAACGGATTATGTCGTAAAGGTCATCGACCGCCACATAGAAAAGGCCAAACACAACCTGAAAGGTGCTCCGATCGTAGTAGCCGGCGGTTACGGAATGGGTTCCAAGGAAAGTTTCGATATGTTGTTCGAACTGGCAAAGGAACTTCATGCCGAAGTAGGCGCCAGCCGTGCAGCCGTTGATGCCGGTTTCTGTGACCATGACCGCCAGATCGGCCAGACAGGTGTGACGGTCCGTCCGAAATTGTATATCGCTTGCGGTATCTCCGGGCAGATCCAGCATATGGTTGGCGGCAACGGCGCAAAAGTGATTGTCGCCATTAATAAAGATAAAAATGCGCCAATCTTCAACTATGCCGACTACGGTCTGGTGGGCGATATCTACAAAGTCGTCCCTGCCCTGATTAGCCAGTTGAGTCGCTAATTCCCTTTCAACCACATCTCCCGCTGTAAACGCAGCGGGAAGGGAGCATAACGCATGTCGGATGACAAATTTGATGCCATTGTGGTCGGTGCGGGCGTTGCCGGTAGCGTTGCCGCACTGGTCATGGCGCGAGCCGGGCTGGATGTCCTGGTGATAGAACGCGGCGACAGTGCCGGATGTAAAAACATGACCGGCGGGCGTCTTTATGCCCACACACTCGAAGCAATTATTCCAGGCTTTGCAGCATCAGCGCCGATAGAACGCAAGGTCACACGCGAGAAAATCTCCTTCTTAACCGAAGAAAGCGCCGTTACCCTCGATTTTCACCGCGAGCAACCAGATGTTCCGCAACACGCGTCTTATACCGTATTGCGTAATCGTCTGGACCCGTGGTTGATGGAACAAGCCGAGCAGGCGGGCGCGCAGTTTATCCCGGGCGTACGCGTCGATGCGCTGGTTCGTGAAGGAAACAAGGTCACTGGCGTCCAGGCCGGGGATGATATTCTCGAAGCGAATGTGGTGATTCTGGCTGATGGCGTTAACTCGATGCTTGGCCGCTCGCTGGGAATGGTTTCCGCTTCCGATCCGCATCATTACGCTGTTGGTGTTAAAGAGGTTATAGGCCTGACACCAGAACAGATCAACGATCGCTTTAATGTTACGGGCGAGGAAGGTGCCGCCTGGCTG
>OHIN01001818.1_pt1 | contig 10113 bp, 7 predicted proteins | sample 1568261 | NCBI WGS metagenome assembly OHIN01 (sample SAMEA3879578, study PRJEB24766) | human gut metagenome | biome: human-associated habitat; feature: feces | place: USA | collected 1985/1987
CGCGGGCAGTATGCCGACAAACCATTTCCGGAAATAGTCCCTAAACTCCGCCTGGTCGCTTTTGACATGCACCGTATCGGCCAGGTCGCCGATAGGGTCGCTCACGCCGTCCCATGATGGCAAATGGTCGAAATAGGATTGGAAAGGGTTGAAGAGGGGGACGAACTCGGAATGTATCACATTGTATATATCCGTCAGATAGACGCGTCCCACCGTTTTGTTCATCCGCCCCCAAAGCGTATTCACGTCACGGTCTGTCAGCGGCAGGAAGCCGGCCTCCTCCGTCCAGCGGATTTCACAATGGTGCGTGATGACATTGTGGCGGAACTCCGCCTGCGAAAGCAGGAACGCCTCGATCGCCTCCACCTCGGCCGGCTTGTTCGCCTCGTCTGCCTCCCGTCTGCCTTTGCCGCCAGCGCTCCGGGGCAGGCGCACGGAGCCATGCTCCTCCTCTCCCGCGTAGCAGGAACGGAAGGTGCTCTCGACGTTCTCCGCGCCATAATCGGCAAACGCCTCGATCGCCCATGCGACGGCCTCCGCCTCCGGCACGCCATAGAGGTTGAAGAGGTAGCCGGTGCGCATGACATATTCGTTATGGTGGCCCGGTTCATAGCGGATTCCTTCGTCCTCCAGCCGTTTTCCGGACACCTCGGCCGCCTTGCCCGCCGTTGCGGTATAGCGTCCCGGTTTCGCCTTCCGTCCTTTCGGCCGACCCGGTTTCGCGGAGGGAGCAGGCGGCAGCTTGACCTGGAGCGGCAGGGCTTCCGGATTGTAATAGGCGTCCGGATCATAAGCCGTACCGCTGATCCGTTCGGGATTCTTGCAACTGCTGTCGTATTCCAGCCCGGCGAGGCGGGCGAAAAGTTCGTTACCCTGTCGGTAGCCCTCCTGGTAGACCCGGAGCGTCTTCCGATCGGCAGGGTCGGCGTCCGCGACGGAACTGCCGTCTTCAAAGAGAAAAGCGTAAATGACGCGCAGCCCTCGTCCGCTGATCGTATGGTAGGCCAAAAGGACATGGGGGTCGGCACAGACCGCCGCAAAAGCCTCCGCCATCCGTTCTTCCGGTATATGATCCAAATCGCAAAGGCTCAAACCGGTATAAGCCTTGATATGCATGCGCTTCCTGCCTCCTTCGCATCGCACGGCGGGAGTGAAGGCGGGGCATGAAGTCTTTTCGCAGGCCGACATTTGCTTGTTTCCTACCCGGAGGTAGAAGCGAAATTTCTCGGTACGGTCACGCAAGTCGGAGTCGGTAGTGATGAGCCGGTAAACACGGTCCAACGTGATCTCCGATGGGGTTGTTTGCTTGAAATTGGCAAACAGGCTGAAAGATTTTTCCATAATACTATTAAAATTAATTATACATTTGCACTCGCTGTCATAAGCAGCATAAAAATACGGACTATCCGGCAAACAAAAGTTCCCACATAAGGGAACCGGACAACCGGAAACTTCCTGCTATTTAACTAATTATAACTCATATCATGACAAAAGACTTCAAAAATCCCGGCCTAATCAGCCAAGTTGCCGAATTCATCGACAAGAAAAGGATCGAAGAGGGCATCAGCATCGACACCCTCTGCCAATCGGCCCACATCAGCAAACGTATCTACATAGACTTTAAAAGGGGCTGAAGCCGGCAACGACGCTCCACTGGTTCTTCCGCCTCGCAAATGCCCTCAGCCAGCACACTGACGAAGAAAAATTCAAGGAAATATGGTTGGAAATCGCGAAAATAATGACTAACTTAGAGGAGTAAAACCAAATGGCGAATGATTGTCTTCCACCTGTTTTTCATAAAGCTGCTGATAGGAACGGTCCTGCATCTGACCGCCCCCCGGACACTCTTTCCGGAGGCCTGCTCCACCCTGCTCTATTCTTCCGACGGGCAGTTGTTAGGGGCACGGATCGCACCGGACGGGCAATGGCGTTTCCCTCCGGCAGACAGTCTTCCCGGCAAGTTCGTGACCTGCCTGCTGACCTACGAAGACAAACGCTTCTTCCGGCATCCGGGAGTAGACCCGGTTGCCATCGTCAGGGCCATGCAGATCAACCTAAGCCGGGGCAAGGTCGTCAGCGGGGGGAGCACGATCACCATGCAACTGGCACGGATCGCGCGGGGCAACCGCGAGCGTACCCTGTATGAAAAAATAGTCGAAACCGGCTACGCCCTTCTCCTGGAAACAGTCTGCGGCAAACATCAGATCCTGAACCTCTATGCCTCGCACGCCCCGTTCGGAGGGAATGTGATAGGCATCGAGACGGCGGCCTGGCGCTATTTCGGGCGAAGCGCCGCCGACCTCTCGTGGGCCGAGAGCGCCACACTCGCCGTCCTGCCCAACTCGCCCGCCCTGATCCATCCCGGACGTAACCGGGCACGGCTGAAAGCCAAACGCGACAAGCTCCTGACCGCCTTAAAGGAGAGAGGGATACTGGACGAAACCGAATACGGGCTGTCGCTCCTCGAACCGCTTCCCGAAGCGCCCGTGCCTCTGCCCGACGCCTCCAACCACATCCATAACCTGGCCGCCCTCATCGCCGATGCCGAAACGGGCGAGGTGCTGGCCTATGCGGGAAACGTCACTTTCAAGGCCGACGCCCGCAAAGGGAACCAGGTAGACATCATCACTTCGCCGCGCAGCACGGGCAGCATCCTGAAGCCCTTTCTTTATGCCGCCATGCTGCACGACGGGCAGCTGCTCCCCGGTACGCTCGTTTCAGACGTTCCCCTGAACCTGAACGGCTTCTCGCCGCAAAACTACAACAAGACGTTCTACGGGGCGGTCCCGGCACACCGGGCGATCGAACGTTCGCTCAACGTCCCGCTGGTACGGATGCTTTCGGCCTACAACACGGGGCGGTTCATGTCGCTGCTGAAAAAGGCGGGCATGACCACGCTGCGCTTTTCCGAAGAGCATTACGGGGCTTCGCTGATCCTGGGAGGCGCCGAAGGGACGTTATGGGACCTCACCGGCATGTATGCTTCACTGGCGCGTACGCTCGCACATTACCGGACTTACAACGGGCGGTATGACCCGGCGGATATTCATCCGCTCACTCCTTACCCGGCTCCTCCGGCCGATCCGGTCCGCTCGGTCGCCGACAAAAGGCTTACGGACAAGCCGTTCCTCTCCGCCGCTTCCATCTGGTTCGCCTTCGAAGCGATGTCAGCGCTGAACCGCCCTGAAGAGGAGGCGGACTGGCAGCAGTTCGGCTCCATGAAGCAGGTGGCCTGGAAAACGGGGACGAGCTATGGCGGACGGGACGCCTGGGCGATCGGGACAACCCCGCGCTATACGGTCGGCGTATGGGTGGGCAACGCTTCGGGAGAAGGCCGGCCGGGACTGACAGGCGTGGGCAATGCCGCTCCCGTCCTCTTCGACCTGTTCTCGCTCCTTCCGGGAAGCGGCTGGTTCGACATGCCTTACGACGAACTCCTCCCGATGGCCATCTGCCGTCTCAGCGGGCACAAGGCATCCGCTATCTGTGACCGGGTAGACACGCTCTACATGCCACGCTCGGCCGACAAGACGGAAGTCTGCCCCTACCACCGGCTTGTCCATCTTTCTGCGGACGGCCGTTTCCGGGTGAACAGCTCGTGCGAATCGGTCGGCCGGATGATCGCACGCCCGTGGTTCGTACTGCCTCCTTCCGAAGAATATTATTACCGGAACTATCATATCGACTACGCTCCCCTGCCTCCTGTCAAACCGGGATGCGGCGAAGACAGGGGCCGGCAGATCGAACTGATCTATCCGGAGCATAACGCCATCCTTTATCTTCCGAAAGGCTTCTCCGGCAAACGGGAGCAGTTTGTCTTCAAAGCTGCCCACGCCCGTCCGGATGCCATCCTCTACTGGCATCTCGACGACACGTATGCCGGCGAAACGACAGACCACCACCAGATCAGCTTCTCCGCTTCCCCCGGCAAACATCGCCTGACGCTGATCGACGACCAGGGCAATCGAAAGACAATATCGTTCGAGGTGAAATAATCAAAACAGTTTCTAAAAAAGGCTCTTTCTGTAAAGTTTTTACTACCTTTGGCAGTCGCAAATGAGATAGTTAGTGTTACATTAGTTTTTAAATATAATAAATTATGGCGAAGATAAAAGGAGCTGTTGTTGTAAACACAGAGCGCTGCAAGGGATGTAACCTTTGTGTAGTAGCCTGCCCGTCGGATGTTCTCGAATTGCACCCGCGTGAAGTAAACAACAAGGGATACCATTATGTGTACATGAAAAACCCCGATGACTGCATCGGTTGTGCAAGCTGCGGGTTGGTTTGTCCGGACGGTTGTTTGACCATCTACAAGAAGAGAATTGACAATTGACAATGCACAATTGACAATTTAACAAACAGAAAAAGGAATCAGAATATTAATCACAAAACAAAATTGTCAATTGTCAATTGACAATTAAATATAAGGTATGGCAGAAGAAGTAAAATTAATGAAGGGTAACGAAGCCATCGCCCATGCGGCTATCCGCTACGGTGTGGACGGTTACTTCGGCTACCCGATCACTCCGCAGTCGGAGATACTCGAAACCCTGATGGCCGAAATGCCGTGGGAAACAACCGGAATGGTCGTGCTACAGGCTGAAAGTGAAGTGGCAGCCATCAATATGGTATATGGAGGTGCAGGTACGGGCAAACGTGTGATGACCTCCTCGTCCAGCCCCGGTGTCAGTCTGAAACAAGAAGGTATATCTTATATCGCAGGAGCCGAACTGCCCTGTCTGATCGTGAACGTGATGCGTGGCGGTCCCGGCCTGGGGACAATCCAGCCCAGTCAGGCAGACTATTTCCAGACCGTCAAAGGCGGCGGACATGGCGACTACCGCCTGATCACGCTCGCTCCCTCTTCCGTACAGGAAATGGCGGACTTTGTCGGACTGGGTTTCGAACTCGCTTTCAAATACAGTAATCCGGCCATTATCCTGGCAGACGGCATCATCGGGCAGATGATGGAAAAAGTGGTATTGCCTCCTTTCCATACACGCCGTACAGAGGAAGAAATCATAGCCGAATGCCCATGGGCCACACAGGGAAAGACAGCCGGCCGTAAACCGAATGTCATTACTTCACTGGAGCTGGACCCGGCAAAGATGGAGGAAAACAACATCCGCTTCCAAGCTAAATATCGGAAGATCGAAGAAAATGAAGTCCGCTACGAAGAGTTCCAGTGCGAAGATGCCGAATATCTGCTGATCGCTTTCGGTTCTTCTGCCCGTATCTGCCAGAAGGTGGTGGAAATAGCACGTGCGGAAGGCATCAAGCTCGGCTTGCTCCGTCCCATCACTTTGTGGCCGTTCCCGACAAAAGCGATCGCCGCTTATGCCGAGAAAGTAAAGGGCATGCTTTCCGTCGAACTGAACGCCGGACAGATGGTCGAAGACGTACGTCTGGCCGTAAACGGCAAAGTAAAGGTTGAACATTTCGGCCGTCTCGGAGGTATCGTGTTCACGCCGGATGAAGTGCTGAATGCGCTGAAAAAGAATTTTGAATTATGATTGATTTGTAATACATAATTCATAAATCATAAATTAACAACGATGATTCGCGGAAGTAAAATTGATACGATATTGACCTGGTTATTCATGGTTTTGGCAGTGGCAGCAGTCGTTTGCTACTTCGCCTTCCCTGAAAACCGGCTGCCATTCCTGTATTGCGGTGGCGCGGCGATCTGTTTCCGCTTGGTTCAATATCTGATGAGATTTATAAATTAATAATGTGGCAATGTGCCAATCAGACAATGTGCCAATCCATATTGTTGTTGACGCATTCCTTAACTGGCACATAGGCAAATTACCACATTATTAATATAAGCACATTGAAAAATTATTCATAGTATGGAAATTAACGAAATAATAAAACCGGAAAACCTGGTATATGGAAAACCCAGGTTGATGAATGAAAATCCCATGCACTACTGTCCCGGTTGCAGCCACGGCGTGATACACAAGCTGATAGCCGAAGTGATCGCCGAAATGGGGATGGAAGATAAAACGATCGGCATCTCTCCCGTCGGATGCGCCGTTTTTGCCTATAACTATCTGGATATCGACTGGATCGAAGCGGCCCACGGACGTGCGCCTGCCATCGCGACAGCCGTCAAGCGACTGAATCCGGGCAAGATGGTGTTCACGTACCAGGGCGACGGCGACTTGGCTGCCATCGGTACCGCCGAAACAATCCATGCTGCCAACCGTGGAGAAAATATCGTGATCGTATTTGTCAACAATGCCATCTATGGTATGACAGGCGGTCAGATGGCTCCTACCACACTGGAAGGAATGTCGACTGCAACCTGTCCGTATGGCCGTAATATCGCCCTAAACGGTTATCCTTTGAAGATCGGCGACCTGCTTGCACAACTGGAAGGGACCTGCCTGGTCACCCGCCAGAGCGTACATACTGCGGCAGCCGTCCGCAAGGCTAAAAAGATGCTTCGCAAGGCATTCGAAAACTCGATGGCCGGCAAAGGCACTTCGATTGTCGAATTCGTTTCCACCTGCTCGTCCGGTTGGAAAATGACACCTGAGAAAGCTAACAAATGGATGGAAGAGAATATGTTCCCGTTCTATCCGTTAGGAGATCTCAAGAATAAGGAATAATAAGTAATTATTAATTTTTGAAGCAATGAAGCAAGAAATTATAATAGCAGGTTTCGGTGGACAAGGGGTTTTGTCAATGGGTAAGATCCTGGCTTATTCCGGCCTGATGGAAGGAAAGGAAGTCAGTTGGATGCCTTCTTACGGCCCAGAACAACGAGGCGGTACAGCCAACGTAACCGTCATCCTGAGCGACGACCGCATCAGCTCTCCCGTATTGAACGAATATGACATTGCCATCATCCTGAACCAACCTTCGATGGAGAAGTTCGAAAACAAGGTGAAAAAAGGCGGTATCATTATTTATGACGGATACGGAATCCATACACCGGTGAAACGGACCGATGTCAGTGTATATCGTGTGGATGCGATGGACGCGGCTACCGAGATGAAAAACGAGAAAGCATTCAATATGCTGATCCTCGGCGGACTGCTGAAAATCGTTCCGATGGTGAAACTGGAAAACGTTTTGTTAGGCTTGAAGAAATCCCTGCCCGAACGCCACCACAAGCTCATCCCGATGAACGAGGCGGCTATCAAGAAAGGCATGGAGATTATAACCAATGTGCAAACGTGCCATTAAGGCGCTTAGCTAAATGTGCCAATATGCCAATAAAAATATAACTAATATTAATTGGCATATTGGCACATTGTTCATATTGGTACATTATCACTATCTTTGCCCCTCATGAAGCATAGCCTATACATATTATTACTCTTGATAATATCCGCTTCGGCCCTGCATGCACAACGCCGACCAGGTGGAGACCGGAAAGGATTCTCACTCGGAAACCTATCCAAAGCCAATCAGGAAGTCCCTGACAGCCTGCTGATTCCAGACAGCGCAGCAATAAGCAACAGACGTATCACGGCCTATCGGCTAACCCCTCTGTTGGGTGACCCTTATATCGCCCCGTTGGACACGCATAAATTGAATTTCGCCAACAGCACGCTGATGGAATCCGAATCGCTGGCAGTCGGCTACCTGGCCAATACAGGGTCACCGGCACAAACCCGCATCTTTTCCGAACGTAAGGAACCACGGGATTTCCTGTTTGCCGACGCTTACGATTATTATATCACGGACCCTCAGAACGCACAGTACTACAACACGAAAATCCCTTATACAAACGTGATGTACACGACTATGGGGGGAAGTGAAAGCAAAAACGAACGGCTGAAAGGCACGCTGACCATGAACTTCGGCCCGAAGATCAACGTAGGTGGCGACCTGGACTATATCTACAGCCGCGGATATTACAAGAATAACGGTAATAAGCTGTTAAGCTACCGCCTTTTCGGCAGTTACAAGTCGGATCGCTACGAAGCGCACGCTTACTTGAGCAACTTCAACTTCATCAATTACGAAAACGGAGGCTTGGCCAACGACTCGGTTATCACCAACCCGGACCAATATTTTGCCGGCGAGAGAAACCAGGACGACCCCAAGGCATTCAATACACGCTATCCGGTCAAGGCATGGAACCGGGTACGTGGCAAACAGTATTTCCTCAGCCACCATTATAACCTCGGATTCGAGCGCGAACTGGAAGGGGAAGTGGACACGCTGGGAAATCCCGTGAAAGTATTTATACCCGTATCCAGTATCATTCATACACTGGAATATCAGGACAACCGCCGCCGTTTCCGATCGGAAGCGGGCGAGAACCTGAATGAATGTTATCTGACCCCGGATGGATACCCGCGTGTATTCGGTTTGGAAAACGGCACGGATGTCGACGACCGCACTTCCTACTGGAATCTGCGCAATACGTTCGGTCTTTCCCTCCGCGAAGGTTTTCAAGACTGGGCCAAGTTCGGCATCACTGCCTTTGCCACTTTCGACAAGCGCAAATTCCAGTTGCCGGCCCAGATACCGGGATTGTCTTACGACCCCGAATATGGAAGCGGGTTAAACGCTTCTCCCTCCACCATCGAATTTCCGATTACACAAGTGTATGACGAATTCTCGACATATATCGGAGCCGAAATCTCCAAACGCCGGGGAAACATTCTGACTTACAATGCCCGTGGAGAACTTTGTGTCGTAGGCGACGATATCGGGGAATTTCGAGCCACGGGAAACCTGCAAACCAAATTCAAGCTATTAAAAAAAGATGCGACGATCAGTGCGGAAGGATACATCAAGAATGTCACCCCTTCCTTCTATATGCGTCACTTCCATTCCCGCTATTTCTGGTGGGATAACCGGGATATGAACATGATCCAGCAAATCTATGCCGGAGTCAAGATCAACCTGGAGTCCACACGGACACAGTTGTCTGCCGGGGTCGAAAGCATACAGAACTATGTATTCTTCAACAAACAAGGAATGCCGGAACAGAAAAGCGGAAATCTGCAAGTGATAAACGCCCGCATCAAACAAGATGTCATGTACCGCGCTTTCGGATGGGAAAACGAAGTGGCCTATCAGCTGAGCAGCGACAAAAGCGTACTGCCTTTGCCTCAAATCAGCCTGTATACCAATATGTATCTGAAATTCAAGGTAGCAAAGGTGCTGATGGTGCAATTGGGAGCCAATATGTATTATAACACTTCTTACTACGCCCCGTATTACGAACCGGCCACACAGCAGTTCCAGGTACAGGACGAAGTGAAAGTCGGCAATTACCCGCTTGTCAATGCCTACGTCAACTTCCACCTGAAACAGGCTCGTTTCTTTGTGATGGGTTATAACCTGGGTTCCAAGTTCGTCAATCCGAACTATTTCTCGCTGGCGCACTATCCGCTGGATCCGTTCGTCCTGAAAATGGGCGTGGCTGTCACATTCAACAACTGATCTTATGAAATCGAGGAAACTGATAGGAGTCTACACCGGGCTGCTGATAATCGCCGTAGCAACCATGATCATGTTATGGCGCCTGAAAACCATGCCGAAGGCTGAAGTCTTCCCACGCGATTATCCGGAGATCAAAGAAGAAGGAATCCTGCGGCTGGTGACCGAATACAATCAATCGGGGTACTATGTGGCAGGTGACACGATAGAAGGTTTCCAATATGAACTGAGCCAGGCTATCGCCCAATTATCAGGTCTGGAAATACAGATATTTTTGGAGATGAGCCTGGCCGAAAGCTTCGATATGCTTGAAGAGAACAATTGCGATGCCGTTGCCCGCAATATCCCGATCACCAGCGAGATCAAAGAGAAATATCTGTTCACCGAACCGATCGTCCTCGACAAACAAGTCCTGATACAACGGACGGAAGCGGCCAATAACGGGCTCAAGCCCATCCGCAACCAACTCGATCTGGCCGGTAAGACCCTATATATCCCCAAAGATTCTCCCGCCCAGCTCAGGCTACAAAACTTAGGACATGAGATCGGCGATACGATCTACGTGATAGAAGACGAATTATACTCCGGGGAACAGCTTGCCATCATGGTTGCCAAAGGAGATATCGATTATGCCGTTTGCGACCAGCAGACGGCTGCCCTTTCCCAAAAGCAACTCCCGGAAATAGATATCAAAACAGACAT
>OHIN01001826.1_pt1 | contig 10037 bp, 9 predicted proteins | sample 1568261 | NCBI WGS metagenome assembly OHIN01 (sample SAMEA3879578, study PRJEB24766) | human gut metagenome | biome: human-associated habitat; feature: feces | place: USA | collected 1985/1987
TATCAATTTAATATTTACGTAATATTTATAAAAAATTCACATTTGACTTTTTCCCTTTTTTGGCTTATGATTAAAGATAAAAACACAAAGGAGATATTGGATTATGAAATATTCTTTTAAAAAACTACTTACATTACATTATAGATTGATTTTGTGTCTTCTTATTTTTTTACAAACGCTTGCTTTAATTTTTACTTTTTCCACCAAACGAGAAGGCTTTCATTCAGATGAAAACTGGAGTTATGGTTATGCCAATTCTTTTTTTCAGTCAAATATCTATATTGACAATAACAAAAAAAGCATAAATACGGATAAATGGGAAGATTCCTCTATTTTAAGGGATTATATTGAAGTACAAAACGGTGAAAGATTCCGCTTCGACTCCGTTTTTGACAATATGTCGGAAGACTTCAGTCCTCCTTTGCATAGTTTGATTTTGCATGGGATTTGTTCCTTCTTTCCAGAATCCTTTTCCTGGTGGTATGGCTTTTCCATTAACATTGTAGCCTTTATTCTATCTATTTGGCTACTCTTTTTTGTAAGTAAAAATTTATTCAATTCTATATACGTTTCCCTTTTAACCTGCTTTTTTTATGGTTTTTCAAGTGCTGCATTAAATTGTTTTATCTATATACGAACATACAGTATCCTTACCTGTTTTTCATTAGCTTTAATTTATCTCGTCACAATTTTTCTCAAAAGCAAAACCATATCGCTAAAAGTTTCTTTCCTTATATATCTTATTAGCATACTCGGATTTTTAAGCCATTATTTCTTCTATGCCTTTGCATTTTCGCTATCTCTCGCCTTTATCGTGAACTTAGCCGCACGTAAAAAAATCAAACATATTCTTGTCTTTTCATTCTCTATGCTACTTGCCGTCCTTTCTTCTCTTGTCATATTCCCATCCACCATTCATATGGTTTTAAAGGGACAATCTCTATACGCTCAACACATGCCACTACTATGGGAAATGAAATACTGTATCAATTTATGTTTTTTAGAAACTTTGGGGATCCTTCCTGTGTATCCTTCATCTGTAACTTGGTGCATCCTTAAATTTGCCTGCATTTTTATGTCTATTATCTTAAGTGGTTTTCTCTTTCTCTTCCGTAAAGAACCTTGGTTTAAAAAATTTATTGAACATATCAAAGCAAAGTTAAACAATTTTTTTATTCATTTTCCAGCTAAAATAAAAAACATGTTTAAATCTTTTTGGGGATGCTTGCTATTTTCTTTTTGTTTTACACTTGTTATAGTTGCCAAAATTAGCAATGTTTACGTTATGAGCATATATACAGATCGATATCTTTTTTTTATAATTCCAGTTTTTATTCTTTGTGTGATTAAGGTTATATATACTCTATTGCAGTATTTTTTCAAGCAGCGCAAGAAATTTATCCTTCCACTCCTAAGCCTAGTCTTAATGTTAAGTCTTATATTAGTTCAGTCCAAAGGATTAACACACTACTATTTTAAACGCAACACTAATACTCCTACCCTAACATCTTTAACAAAAGATGCTAATGTGATTGTCACCTTAAAATCTGATTGGCACTACGTATGCTACACAACTTTATTACGAAACAGTAGACAAATCTTTGTATGCCAGCCTGATTCAGAAAAGGGATTGGATTATATGAAACCTTCTCTGGAACAAATAAACAACACACTGCCTGTGTATTTAGTTATGGAAGAGGCCTCTTTATCCGGGAAGAAACAAAGTTCCGGAACCATCAAAATGGAAAACTTCAATAACGAAGCCGGCAAAATATTTACCTCTGGTTATACAGAAAAAGATTTAGTCAACTTTTTCTCTTCCTGTAGTTGGTGTACATCAGTTAAAAAAATGCAAGAAGAAACTAGTTTTCAAGGAAAGTTAATTGTATATCAATTGCGTTAGTTTCCCCCTTCGTCTTCTCTTTTTCTTTTGACTATTGTTGGTCAAAATACGCTTTTCCTTTATCCGGTTTAAAGTATGTTCTTATATAACCATCTGTTGATACGATAACAAATTCATTGGTGCTTTCCAAATAATAAACGTCATCATTATCTTCTGCTTCTAATTTATGTAATGCCAAAGGATTTGTAATCACCGCAGCGGCAGCCTGTTCATACGCCTTTGCATCGGTAAATCCCATCTCTTTTCCGTGTTTGTCAAAATGCTCCCTTAACAAGCTTTCATTTCGAAACGTAATCCGTTTCGGTGTTTGCAGCGGTGCCTGCGACGAAGTTGGTGCAATTGGCTGCGACGTTTGCACCGGTACTAGCGTCGGTGTCGGTGTAAACGCATCTGACTGTCTTCTGTTTTTTACAACGACAATACAAGCATATTTTTTTCCTTGATACTTTGCCGTTATTTTTGCTTTTCCTGAATGAAGTGCACGAATTACTCCCTTTCGGTCAACAGAAACCTTTTTCCTATTTCCGCTTACCCATTTTATCTTCTTTTTAATCTTCTTTTTAACATTCTTTTTGTTTCTTATTAAAGATAGTTTCTTTGTTTGTCCAACATTTAATGTTATTTTTGTCCTATTTAGGTATATCTTATCTTTTGCCTCTGTTTGAAGCGGTAAAAGAGTCATCACTACTGAAATTATAATTGCTGTCAAAAATAATTTTATCTTTTTTGATTGAATCATCTTATCTCCTCTTTTTCAAAATCACTCTACTATAAAACATAAGACAGGCGTCTATGCCTGTCTTACATTCTAATCTTCACTAGATTTCCATCATGCTGCCAAAGAGTAGATCTGCATCATCGGCATTACGATGGCTCCTACAATACCACCTACAACTACGGCAAGCAGACAGATAACTGCCGGCTCCATCGCTGTGGTAAGGTTTTTCGTAGCCACTTCTACTTCATCTTCATAATAAACGGCAACTTTTTCAAGCATCTGCTCTACGTTACCGGTTTCTTCTCCGATACGAAGCATATGATGAACCATCATCGGGAATACCCCGGAAGCTTCGATAGGCTCTGACATCGGGATACCCTGCATAACATCTTCGCGGGCATCGTTTAACACTTTTCGCACCACTCGGTTTTCTACGACATTTGCTACGATTCCCAGTGCTTCTACCAGTGGCACACCGGACATAACCAACGTGGACATTGTCATACTGAATTTTGCCGACGCATTTTTAATAGAGAAATCCTTTATAATCGGAATTTTCAAGCACATCCGGCTGGTAATCTGTTTTCCGGATTCCGTATTTTTCGCATAAGCAATAATACCAATCACCGCAATGATACCACCGATTACCCATACAAGATTTGCAACCACAAAATCACTGACGGCGATGACGATACGTGTTGGCAATGGCAACTGTCCTTCCAGCATATCAAAGATTTCCTGGAAACTCGGGATAACCTTCGCCATCAAAATGATAACAACAACCACGGCAACGACCAATACAACGATTGGATAAATCATTGCAGAAGTAATCATAGATTTCAATTTCATATCTTTTTCAAACTGCACACAGATACGTTCAAAGGCAACACTTAAGTTACCGGTTGCCTCACCGGCAGCCACCATGTTGATCAGAAGATCCGGGAATACTTTTCCTTCCAAAGCCATGGCATTGGCAAGTGTCTCACCTTTTTCTACGTTTACCTGTACATTATAGATAGACTTACGCAGGACCTTATTTTCAGTGGATTCCTGCATCATCTTAAGTCCTTCGATAACCGTTACACCGGCATTCAATATACTATTGAACTGACGGCAGAACAAGGTAATATCTTTCAATTTGACCGGGTTACCGATCGTTATGTTCCAAGAGGCATCTTCTACATTTGTAGTCTCTTCGACAGAATGTACGACAGCTCCTTCGCCTTTCAGTTTGGCGGTTGCTGCCTCCGGGGAACCGGCCTCTAAGGTTCCCTTTTTATCACGGCCAAATTTGTCCGTGATACGGTACTTATAAGTAGCCATATTACTTTCCTCCTTCCGATACGATTAAAACAATCGTTTCTCCAGTGCCACTTTATCCTGAGCAAAGGTAATCGCTTCATCCTTTGTTACTTTTCCAGCCTGGTACAATTCATAGATGGAATCATCCATTGTGATCATGCCGCTTTTACGACTTGTCTGTACAATAGATGGAATCTGGTGGCTCTTTCCTTCACGGATCAGGGAACGAATCGCGCTGTTCGCATGAAGAATCTCAAATGCTGCGACACGGCCTTTTCCATCCGCTGTCTTCAACAACTGCTGGGAAATAATGGATTCCAGCAGGGTTGCCAGCTGCAGACGAATCTGTGGCTGCTGATGCGGTGGAAAAACGTCGATAATACGGTCGATAGTTGCGGCTGCACCGATGGTATGCAACGTGGAAAATACAAGGTGACCTGTCTCGGCTGCGGTTACGGCTGTGGCAATCGTATCGAGGTCACGCATCTCTCCGACGAGGATAACATCCGGGTCTTCACGAAGTGCGGCACGAAGTGCATTAGCATAACTATCTGTATCCATACCAATTTCACGCTGGTTGACGATCGATTTCTTGTGCTGATGCAGGTACTCGATCGGGTCCTCCAATGTAATGATATGATGACTGTAATTTTCATTAATTTTATTGATCAGAGAAGCCAGCGTTGTAGATTTACCACTACCTGTCGGTCCTGTTACCAGGATCAGTCCTCTCTTTTTATTTATCAGGTCAATAACGGATGGCGTCAGCCCCAGACTTTCCGGTTCCGGAATTTCTGTATTGATCAGACGGATTACGAAAGCCATGGAGCCTTTCTGCTTAAATACGTTTACACGGAATCGTCCATGTCCCGGGATCGCATACGAGAAATCCGCCTCTCCTGTCTCATTAAAGGACGCTACCAGACGTTTTGGAATCATCTGCTGAATTAACGTCTTTGTGTCCTCCCCGTTCAATGGTGCGCTTGTCAGATCCTGTAAAGTACCATGGATTCTGCATTTGATAGGTATACCTACCGATACATGTACGTCAGACGCGCCAACTTTACGTGCCTGTAACAAAATATCATCGAGTGTCATACCCCTTCCTCCTTACTTTATTATTTTACTTTTCTCATTTTACTTTATCGTTACAGCGGTTATTCTGCTGCAATTCTCTCTACTTCTGAAATGGATGTTACTCCTTTCAACACCAGTTTGGCTGCTCCAAGACGCAATGTCGTAAGACCTTCTTTAAGCGCCACTTTCTGGATTTCTTCTGCTCCGCCTCCCCGGCTGATCACTTCACGGAGTGCCGGTGTGATCGGCATGATCTCATATACACCGATACGTCCACGATATCCGGTATTATTGCAATATGCACATCCGCCCGGATTTGGTTCATAAATCATCGGATTTGAATCTCCGCGCAGACGAAGACGGAATTTGTCGGTGTCAGTCATCTGTTTCTGAACATGACATTTTGGACAGATTCGTTTTACCAGTCGCTGTGCGATAATTCCTACGACAGAATCCGCAACCATGTAAGGTTCAATTCCCATATCTTCCAGACGGGTTACCGTCGACGCGGCACTATTGGTATGAAGGGTACTTACCACCAAGTGTCCCGTGATAGCTGCTTTAACGGCGATACTTGCGGTTTCCTCGTCTCGAATCTCTCCGATCATGATAATGTCAGGGTCCTGACGCAGGATAGAACGAAGGGCAGAAGCAAACGTAAGTCCCGCTTTTTCATTTACCTGTACCTGATTGATACCATCTACATCAGCCTCGACAGGGTCTTCTACTGTGATAATATTAACATCGCCGCCATTTAATTCATTCAAAACCGTATACAGTGTTGTAGATTTACCACTACCTGTAGGTCCGGTTACCAAAATGATTCCATGTGGATTTTTCAGAATATTATCAAATCGTTTCAATTCTTCTTCCTGGAAACCAAGTTCACTCTTTTCTTTATTCAATCCGGATTTCGAAGCGATACGCATAACGACCTTCTCGCCAAATGTCGTCGGAAGAGACGATACACGGAGGTCATACTCAACCCGGTTAAATATCAATGTCATACGTCCGTCCTGTGGTGCACGCTTTTCGGAAATGTTCATTCCGCTGACGATCTTGATACGTGCTACGATCGCATCCTGAAGTTCTTTCGGATACCGCATTACTTCCTGCATCGATCCGTCGATTCGGAAACGCACACGTACCTGATCTTCCAATGCCTCGATATGTATATCACTGGCACGCTCGTTGACCGCCTGCTCAATGATCTTATTAACAAGAAGCACGATTGGGGAATTGTCTACTTCATCATTTCCCTCGTCCTCTTTATTTCCTTTTAATTTCTGACTCTTCTCGGCACGCTCCTGAGAATAACTTTCTGCCAGTTTTGCCGACTGCTCATTTCCGTAATACTTTTCAATCGCATACATGATATCAGACGGCGTCGCAACCATCGGTTCTATCTGCATGTTCGCAATGATAGAAAGGTCATCCACCGCGATGATATCAAGAGGATCCGCCATCGCCACACGCAGGATATTAGGATTATCTTCGTCCACTTCAAACGGAACGGCATTGTGTTTGCGCACAATATTTTCCGGCAAAAGTGCAATGACTTCCGGTGCTAATTTAGCTTCACGGATTTTAGCAATTTTTAATTTCATCTGCTGACCGATGGCTTCTGCAATCTCCATCTCATCGGTCAGTTTCATCTCAATCAGTGTTTCACCGAGTCGTTTCCCGATCTCTTTTTGTTTGGCCAATGCCTGCATCAACTGTTCCTGTGTGATGACATTGGCCTCTATTAAAATATCTCCTAATCTCTTACGAGTTCTAACTGCCATACTCTATCACCTATTCTTGATTCGTCTTTGCATTTTTATGTCTGCGCCAGCGGATTCCTATAGCAATCCCGCCTGCCGCAACAGCTGCGTACAAACCCAAACGTACGATGTAATATATAAATGCCTGCAATAATGTCATAATAATACGCCTCCTAATGCCTATTTGCCAACTCTTTGATCACATCATCCCAATCCAGTCCGCATTGGGCCATCAAAACCATCATATGATATAAAAAGTCGGAAATTTCATATTTTAATTCTTCGGAATCCGGATTTTTTGCCGCAATCACAATTTCTGTGGCTTCTTCTCCACATTTTTTCAGTATCTTATCGATCCCTTTATCAAACAAATAATTGGTATAAGATCCTTCTTTTGGATGTTTTTTCCGATCTGCGATCGTTTCAAAAACATCATTTAATATCATTAACGGATTGCTCGAATTGTATTCTTTTTTCGCCAATTCATTAAAGAAACAACTGCGCGCTCCCGTATGACAAGCTGCTCCAACCTGATGCACTTTTGCCAAAAGAGTATCATGATCACAGTCCAAACGAAGTTCCTTGACATATTGATAATGTCCGGAAGTATCTCCTTTGCACCACAGTTCCTGACGGCTTCTGCTAAAATACGTCATGCGTCCCGTCGCACAAGTCACCGCAAAAGACTGATCATTCATATAGGCAAGCATCAAAACTTCTCCGGTCTTGTAATCCTGGGCGATACAAGGGATTAAGCCATGGTCGTCCAGTTTAAACTCCGAAAAGTCAATCGCAGATTCAAATGTATTTACATTGATTCCTGCTTCTTTCATCGCTTTCTTTATCTTAAATAACTCTTTTCCCAAATAATAATTTGTGGATACCCCTTCTACTTTTTCTAATTTAAGTAAATTTTCCAAATCGTTCCTGAGCAAGCTGTCGCGAATGATAATCTGTTTTCCTGCGCGCATCATCTTGCGCTCGAATTCTGCATCGATATCCACATGTTTGACAAGAAAGGTATCTACATGAAGAGGAATCTTATCAAAATCAATATCCGCATCCACTTCAACAAGGATCTTATCCGATCCAAAACGGGCAATCATCTCTTTTAAAAGGCTATCGTCCTTTACAAGATCATATTTTACTACAATTTTTTCCGCTCCGGTATAGAACACTTTTTTCGCATCTTCAAAGCGTTCCATATACATTCCTGCCATAAACGGAATATCAATCTTTTCAGCTACTTCTTTTAAAGTCGCCAAAAACTCTTCCCGCTCTGCTTCAATCTTCGAATAATTATATAAAAACAACGCATCCGCACCTGCAAAGCAATACTGCTCTGCCTGCATGACTACATTGGCAGCAAGCTCATTTTCACCATTGATATAAGGAATTATTTTTTTGTAACTCATGAGTACCCCCTCCTTTACAGTGTTCCTTTGGTAGACAATACGCCCTGAATGCGTTCGTCCACACGAACTGCCTGATCCATGGCTTTCGCAACCGCCTTAAACATGGCTTCCACAATATGATGTGTATTCATGCCTGCCATCTGGCGGATATGTAAGTTCATTCCCAGTCCGGAAGCAAATCCCATAAAAAATTCCCGTACAGTCTCTGTTTCCATCGTTCCAAGGCGTTCTGCCGGAAGTTCCGCTTCAAAGTCAAAATACATCCGTCCGGATATATCCAATGACGCCAGCACAAGCGCATCGTCCATCGGAAGGATAAAATATCCAAAACGGGCAATACCTTCTTTGTTTCCCAGTGCCTCTTTAAATGCCTGACCAAGCACAATTCCGGTATCTTCCACTGTGTGATGTGCGTCCACTTCGATATCTCCATGAACCTGGATGTCCAGATCAAACAGACCATGTCTGGCAAATCCATTCAGCATATGATCAAAAAAGCCTACTCCAGTAGAAATTTCCACCGGACCGCCGTCCAAAGACAGCCACACGGTGATCTGGGTTTCTTTCGTGCTCCTGGTAATTTCAGCCGTTCTCATGATTTTTTTCCTCCTCTGCAAACCATAAGCGCCATAATTTTATCAATTCAGCGTTTTCTTCCGGAGAACCGGCGGTAATCCGCAGATAGTTTCCCATACAGCGGATCGCTATCTGATTTTTCAGTAAAAACTCGAAAATCCTGCGGGCGTCTTCAGGAGCTTCCGGTTTGATAAACACAAAATTTGTTTCCGGCTTCCAAAGCTTATATTTCCCGGGAAATTCCTTTTGAACCGACAAAAGAGCATCATACAGGCTTTCCCTCTGGCAGATAATCTGCCGCCTTGCCCGCTCCAGCAGTTCCTTATGCTGAAACAGAACCGTACCTGCCATTTGGGTAAAGGAATTTACGTTATAAGGAGATTTGACCGCCCGCAAAGCGTTAGACAGCCTTTCATTGGCAACGGCGAATCCCAGCCGGATCGCGGCGCAGCCTATTGCCTTCGAGCTGGTTCGGAGGATGATCAGATTCTCATAGTCCTCCACTTCAGAAAGAAGAGATTGATCCCAGAAATCCATATAAGCTTCATCCAAAACCACCAGGCTGTCTACCGACCGGATCAGCTTTCTCACCTGCTTCCGGCTCAACCCTAAGGAAGTAGGATTGCACGGATTGGAAAACAAAATCATCTTCGCGCCGGTTTCCACCGCTTTACGAATCAACTCATCTACGTCTATAGACAGCTCCGGTCCCTTATCCAATACGACACAATCTATTTCAGAGATAGAAGCGTAAAATTGGTACATAGAGAAATCCGGCGCCACCGTCAGCATGGCATCCCCTTTCATCAAAAAGGCGTTGGCCAAAATAGAGATCAGCTCATCCGATCCGTTTCCCGCAGTAACGAATTTCGGGTCTATCCCATAATATCCGGCAAAAGCCCGGCATAATTCCCCGCCTATCGGGTCTGGATAACGGTTAAAATCTAATTTTTCGAGCCTAGCCCGGATTTCTGCCAAAACAGGTTCCGGCAGAGAAAGATAGGACTCGTTGGCATCCAAGCGGATCCGAAAAGCTCCGCTGATGGGCTCGTAGGGAGTCAGTTCTCTGATTTTATCGTTTAAAGCATAAGGCAACGCAAACGCCTCCTTTTCGTCCGTTTTCCAGAAAGTGCGGAAAGCCAAAATAGCCCAGCCCAAAAGCTGTGGATCAGCGCCGGCCGCTAAGCATCTTTTCTTTTCTGCAAAACAGTCTTCTTTCACAAATAGCCTTTCTCATTATCTTTGATTCAGAATCTTATCTTAATCGAATGGGCATGAGC